>Ga0208903_1000074_pt1 | contig 100395 bp, 94 predicted proteins | sample AntAceMetag02UKJ_FD_184769 | JGI IMG/M metagenome (GOLD analysis project Ga0208903, IMG submission 184769) | Saline lake microbial communities from Ace Lake, Antarctica - Antarctic Ace Lake Metagenome 02UKJ (SPAdes) (version 2) | ecosystem: Environmental > Aquatic > Non-marine Saline and...
CCATCCGCTTTCTGCTGTCGGTGTTGCTTGAAGTATTATATTAAATGTGTTCATTTTATTTTTGTTCTAATTTCTTTATTTTATCAGTGCTTATTACATCCCCTAGTATATAGAGTATGTTTTTATTCGGGTTACAATTCGTTATTACAGAAATAGATTTCTTAATGTCTCCAGACTTTTCAGTACTGTCAAACTCGATTTCTATTTCACCTTTTTCACCTGGCTTTATTGGCTTCTTCGTGTAATCTTTAGAGGAGGTACATCCGCATGAAGTTTGCACATTAGAAATAATCAAGTCCGATTTACCTGTGTTTTCAAATTTATATAAGTGACTTACTTTCTCTCCTTCTATAATTATACCGAAGTTAAAATCTTCTTCATCAAATGTTATTTGAGGTAAATCGGAATTTACATTCTTATTATAACCATCATCAAAATAGATGTCATCAGAGGTTATTTCACCACTCGTATCTGTTCCACACGAAGCTATACTAGCTGCACAAACGATAACAACCAGAGCTTTACTCCAAAAGTCCCTTACCAGTTTTTTTAATTTTACCATCTTCTTTAAGCTTATCGAATATTTGATCTAAAACACCATTAATAAATCCAGCAGACTTAGGTGTACTGTAATATTTTGAAAGCTCTATATACTCGTTTAACGTAACTTTTAAAGGAATATCCTTAAAAGTTTGAGCTTCTGCTATAGCCATTTTCATTAGAATTTGGTCCAATAAAGCTATTCTATCAAAATCCCAATTTTTAGCTGCTTCTGCTATAAGTTTTTCGCTCTCTTCTCCTAATGATAATGTCTTCTTAAATAAATTATTCAGGAAATTCTTTTCATCTTCAGGGTCTCTCCAAAGCGGTAAAAGTGCTACATCAGCATCATCCTCAGAAATGGCTTTAATTGTTTTAATAGCCATTCCAGCAGCTAGATCTAAATCATCAGTCCAAAGCACACTTCTCTCCTCGAAAAAATCATGTAGCAGCTCCACATTAATCATGTGTCTTTTGAAAAACCTTAAAAGAAATTCTTTGTCATGAGAAAATCCTCTTTCTGAAGACTCCATGTATTCTTTATAGTCTTCTGTTTGAATTAGCTCTTTAAAAATCTTTTTAGAAAGATCTCTTTCTTGACTCCAGTTCACAGATAATTCTTCGCATTTACTATTAAGGACTTTACTGTTGGCTAAAAGTCTAATAAATGAGTTAGTCACGAACTTAGTATTCGGATGTAAGTCTTCTGGGCTAGGAAGTTTTTTATTCCTTCCTGCCTCTATCTTATCTATTGCGTGGTCTTGCATTTCCACTACTAAAGATAAAAGCCAGATATACATCTCGTACATCTTATCTAGACTAGTCTTAAGTTGCTTATCAGCATGATTTAAGTCTTTGTCGTCATCTTGGAAATATGCGTAAAAACAATGAAGTACTTTTATTCTTAGGTGCCTTCGGTTAAACATTAATCGGGTGGTTTAAAATGATCTTTTTATTTTGCCAATGGCAATAATTCGCTCTTCTGCCATCTTATTAGCAGCTAAATAGGTAGGGATATTTTCTTTTTCAGATTTATTAAAAATCTCAGTAGTGGTATCAAATATTTTCTCAGTCTGTGAAATGGCTGCCTCTTTATTATAACCCTGTAATTCCCAGTAACAGTTAATAATACCTCCTGAGTTAATTACATAATCAGGAGCATAAAGAATACCTGCACTTTTAACCGCTTCACCATGAATAGTTTCTACTGCTAATTGATTATTGGCTGCTCCTGCTATAATATTACATTTCAACTCTGTTAATGTAGCGTCATTTACTGTAGCGCCTAAAGCACATGGAGCATAAATATCCATATCTGCTTTATAAACATCATTAACATTTACCACAGATGCTTTAAAGTTGGTTAATACTTTTTTAATACTAGGCTCATAAATATCAGAGACAGAAATAATAGCACCTTCCTTGGCCAATAGTTCTACTAAATAGTATCCTACACTGCCTACTCCCTGCACCATTACTTTTTTTCCTGCTAAACTATCAGATCCGTAAGCTTTTTTAGCTGCTGCTTTCATCCCTACGTATACTCCATAAGCCGTAACTGGCGAAGGGTCTCCGCTTCCCCCTAAATATTCTGGCACACCAGTAACATGGTCAGTTTCCATGTGTACTTGCTCTATATCATGTGGAGAGATTCCTACATCTTCAGCAGTAATATACTTTCCTCCTAAACTGTCTACAAACTTTCCAAATCTTCTGAATAATGCTTCACTTTTATCTGCTCGAGAGTCTCCGATAATAACCGCTTTTCCTCCGCCCAGATTTATACCTGCGACAGAAGATTTATAAGTCATCCCTCTACTTAATCTTAAAACATCAGTTAGTGCCTCCTGTTCAGATGCATAATTCCACATTCTAGTTCCTCCTAAAGCAGGACCTAATGTAGTATCGTGAATAGCTATAATCGCCTTTAATCCGGTGGATTTATCTTGACAGAAAACCACTTGTTCGTGGTCATAAGTGAACATTCCAGCTAGAGCGCTGAATGCTGATGAAGTTTCTGGAGTAGTTATTTCTATTTCCATTTGCCTAATTTAAAGAACGGTTTTTTTCGGGATTATAAACTGGTGCAAATTTATACTTTTAGGTTAGAATCAGTTATTATCTTTTTAAAATATTGTTTAAAATATTGCCGTTAAATTTGTGTTCTTAATTACATGATGAATAACTCTATTTCCCTAAACTTATTTATTTGGACTTTGTTAGTCTTTAGCTGCATTTTATCTTCTTGTGAAAAGGAGTTAGAGTTGATTATTCCTCCTACAGAAAACAAGTATGTCATAGAGGGAAACATCGAGATTGGTCAACCAGCTTTTGTGCTTATCTCACAAACTAGAGATTATAACCAAAGCATAAATACAGAGAGCTTTAATGATTTTTACTTGGGAGGTGCTCAAGTATCGGTTTCGAATGGAACAGCGACAGAGTTTTTAGATGAAGTCTGTACAGCAGACTTACCTGCTGAGCTTCTCCTTCAGGTAGCTGAAATTACAGGACTATCTCCTATTTTATTAAATGCGGCTAGTATTTGTGGTTACATAGATCTTGATGGTTCTATGTTAGGAGCTGAAAACAGCACTTATAATCTAGAGGTTACAATAGATGAAAAGTTGATTACAGCGACCACCACTATTCCGGGTATTGTAGAATTAGACTCTATGTGGTTTGGCTTAGCTGGAGAAACAAATGACAGCTTAGGATTTATCTATGCTCAACTAACCGACCCTGACACCACTGGGAATGCATACAGGTGGTTTGCAAAGCGAATAAACGCTTACCCCGAATGGACGGACTACGCTGGACAACAGAAAGACCTCCAATATATAGCTCCACTTGGGAGTTCTTATGATGACTCATTCTTTAACGGATTAACATTTGATTTTGCCTATTACAGAGGAAGTTTACTGGGCTCTCCTAAAGCAGATGATCAAAATGAAGAAAGAGGTTTTTTTAAACGCGGAGACACCATAGCAGTCAAAGGTGCGGCTATCGACAGAAGCACTTATGATTACATCGTTACCTTTGAAGCTGAAGCAGGCAGTGCCGGAAATCCATTTACCATACCCACGCCTATAGCCTCCAACATAGAAGGCGGTTTAGGTATTTGGGCCGGATATGCCTCTGTTTTAGACACGATAATAGCTAATCCTTAATTAGATTAAAAAATGAAATACATCTTACTCATCACATTTACATTGGCGTTGCAATTTGGGTTGTCTCAAAACACATCAACTCCTGAGTCTAGCATAACAGCTGTTTCTGTTTTCACCAATGGCGCTCAAATAACGAGAACAGCTAGCATCTCACTTAAAAATGGTGAGAATATTATAACCTTAAAGGGATTAGCCCAAGACATAAATTCCAATAGTTTAAATGTTGCTGGAAATCCAAATTACCTTATCAAGTCTGTGAAACATGAAAGGAATTTTTTAGAAGATGCGTCTAAAAACTCTGAATTATTAATTCTAGAAAACGAACTCAAAGACACCGAGTTTAAGCTAGGTACTCGCTCCAGTTTAGAGCGCGTTTATATAGAGGAAAAAAACCTGCTCATGGCCAACAAGTCTATTAAAGGTTCTAACCAGAGCTTACTAGCTGAAGACTTAAAAGAAATGGCTGCATTCTACAGAGAGCACCTCGAGGAGCTAGAATATAAATTACTGGAGATAAATCAAGAAAAACAAGAGCTTCAACTCAAAAAACAAAAGCTCCAACAACAACTGAATAAAAACAGAAGTATGCTGAACAGCTACTCAAGTGAGATAGAGATTATACTAAATGCTACTAAGAATGTAAATGCTCCGTTAGAAGTCTCTTACATTGTCAGTAGCGCTGGATGGTTCGCCACTTATGATGTAAGAACCAGTGAGGTAAACAAACCGATACAGCTCGTATACAAGGCGAATGTTTCTCAAAGCACAGGCCTAGACTGGTCTGATGTAAACATTACTCTATCTTCTGGAAATCCTATGGTAAACGGGAATAAGCCTAGCTTAGAACCATGGTATATGTCTGTGTATAATGCTGGGCTAGTATATGGGGCATACAAACTTCAGCAGAGTAACAACTTAGAAGATCGCGAAAGAAAAGATAAATATGAAGAGTCGGAAGTGAATGCTGACAGTCGCTTTTTCAACTCTTCTTTAGGATATACTTCTCAGCTTACAGAGTCAGTAGAATCTCTCGTATCTGTAGAGTTTAAAATATCTATTCCTTATGACATCCCATCAAACGGTGAAGCTTATGAAGTAGAGATTCAAAGAAGTGAGATAAACTCCGACTATTCATATTATGCAGCTCCTTCTTTGGAAACAACTGCATTCCTTTTGTCGAGATTAACTGACTGGTCTGAGTTGAACTTATTACCTGGTGATGCCAATGTATTCTTCCAAGGTTCATTTGTAGGGTCTTCTTTCTTAGACCCATATTCCACAGACGATACGTTGGATGTTAGTTTAGGAAAAGATAAAAATATCATTATTAGCAGAGAGAAAATGGAAGAGTTCTGTAAGTCCAGTAATTTTGGAGGAAACAAAAAGACAACTAGAGCTTATAGAATAACTGTTAAGAATAATAAGTCTATTCCTGTTTTTATTAAGGTAGAAGATCAAGTTCCTATTTCTCAACAAAACGACATCAGCGTAACGGTAGGAGAAATTATAGATGGCAGCTTAAATGAAAAAACAGGAATCATTACCTGGGAACTTAATCTAGCTCCAGGTGAGGCTAAAGAAGTCTCTTTCTCCTTCGAAGTAAAGCATCCTAAAAAAATGAAGATTGCCAGACTTTAATTCTACCCAAAAACTATTTGCTGTGCTTCTAGGAGGCATGGCAGAAGGATGTAACATAGAACTTCACGATGTACAGTTCGTAGTCACAGATACCATAGAAAATGCTTACACCGAACTTCTAGATAAATGGTTCGGTAAGAAAGAGAAGATGCATATAGACTCCTACATCATCCTAGATGTCGTGGATGGATATGAGATCGATCTTTCCAAGGAGGCGGCAGATCAAAAGGAAAACCTATACTTCATTAATATGGGAGCATATGAGGATGGTAATTTCTCTGAGCTCCATCAAATAAAGTTTATGGTGGACACCGCTAAAATCCCTGTAAAAAGACGAGCCAAAGAATCTATGCTCAAAGGAAAAATTAGCGTCCACACAGATGATCTCTTTGAAGTGGATGACTGTATGCATCTTGGGAGTGTAGATGGATGGTATATTCATCTCTCTTCTACCAATCAGAAAGAAAATCTTATCCCTGTGAATGGGTATCACCCTCTTCCGAAATCCTTAGTTAAATCCTATCTGTCCACTAAAGCTTAATTCTCACATCGTTCAGTTAGAAACTCACAAGACTCGTTTTAATCGCCTGCACTTATCGACTTAAATTAGTAGTATGAAATACAGCATTCCTCCAATAGTAAAGAATCGTTATGCACTAGTGCTAATCGTGTTTTTTGCATATATGCTATTTTTTAATGATGCAGATGTTTTTTCTGTTTATAAGTCAAATTTAGAGTTAGACCAAATTCAAGAAGAAATAGAATGGTATAATTATGAAACTGCTGCCTGCAGAGATCGTTTAGAAAAGCTTGAAGAAGGCGGTTTTGAACTGGAAAGACTCGCTAGAGAAAAGCACTACTTGCAGAAAGACAACGAGGATGTGTTCATCGTAAAATCTTCTAAATAATTCCATCCGAATTTTTCTAGTGTATTTCGCATTCATTTCTTATACTTTAAGAATGGATTATTATCTTCACAGCCATGATAAAAAATCGTTTTTCCTTAGGATTCTTAGCGCTTTTCATAGTCGTTATATTTTCGTGTAAGTCTAAACAGGCTACTGTCAAAGAAACCAGCCCTCCACCCCCACCTAATTCTGATATCTCGGAGAAGGTAGAAACTACTGATGCTGTGGTGAATGCTCTTTTACTAGGATTAACCAATCTAGAAGGTGTTACTGCCGAAAGGATCGAAACTCAGAATGAATCTTACGACTATATGTTCGAGCTTCAGATAGAGCAGCCAGTAGACCATTTCGATGTTTCTAAAGGAACCTTTAAGCAGAAAGTTTACCTCAGTCATTTAGATTTCAATAAACCTATGGTGATGTATTTAAACGGCTACACCGCTGGATCGAATAGCTATGTTACTGAGGCTGCCCAAATATTAGAATCCAATCAGATTCATGTAGAACATCGCTTTTTTAGTAATTCTAGACCAGAAACTATTCCCTGGGACTTACTAACTATAGAACAGTCTGCCTATGACCATCACAGAATAGTAGAATTATTAAAAACTTTCTACACTAAGCCTTGGGTTAGCACAGGAATAAGCAAAGGTGGAATGGTGACTATTTTCCATAAAAGATTCTTCCCTAATGATGTAGCTGTAGCCATGCCTTATGTAGCTCCTTTAAACACAGAAAGACATGACCCTAGAGTGTATGAGCACCTAAACAATGTAGGAACTGAAGAATGTAGAAATGCTGTTACAGAATACCAAAGAGAGCTGCTTATATATAGAGATGAAGCATTAGCTCTTTTTGAGAAATATTCAGATAAAGCGGGATATGTTTATCCTCACGGTTTAGAAGCCAGCTTCGAATTAAGCGTATTGGAATTTTCATTTGCGTTTTGGCAATGGAGCGGTGATTGTGCCACAATTCCATCTCAAGAGTCGTCTGTGGAGGATAAAATGAAATACCTCTTCTATACCATAGATGCCCCTAGTTTTTTCAATGAAAGCACTCTTACAGACATACTCCCATTCTTTTATCAGGGATATTACGAAATAGGAATGTATGGATACGAAGTAGATAAGTTTAAAGGTCTTACCCAAATATATACCGAAGAAGTGGATAATTACAGAACGTTTATACCAAAAGACATGGACGTAATATATAACCCAGAACCTGTTAGAGATGTAATCAACTGGCTAGATGAAAACGGAAACAACATGATTTACATCTATGGAGATCTAGACCCGTGGGGAGCTACAGCTTATGAGCCTACAGAGAATACGAATAGCCTTTTTCTAAATTTAGAAAACGGAAATCACGGTACAAGACTAATAAATTTCCCACAAGATACTAGAGCGGCCGCTATGGATTCCCTACAAGTATGGATAAGCAGAAGATAATGATAGATTTAAGAAGTGACACAGTAACCAAGCCTTCTAAAGGAATGCTTGAGGCTATGTTTAGCGCCAAGGTTGGAGATGATGTTTTCCAAGAAGATGAAAGTATAAATAAACTTCAAGAATTAGCAGCTAAGATGTTTGGTTTTAAGGCAGGGTTATTCTGTCCAAGCGGAACCATGACCAACCAAATAGCAGTAAACATTCATACCACTCCTGGGGATGAAGTTATCTGTTCAAGTCTTTGCCATATCTATAACTACGAAGGCGGAGGTGTAGCTAGAAACTCTGGAGCACAGGTGAAATTAATTTCTCACCCAAAAGGACTAATCAGCGCCAGTGATATTACCGATAATATAAATCCTTCAGACGCACATTATGCCAACACTAGTTTAGTTTGCCTTGAAGACACAGTAAATAAAGCCGGTGGAATTAAGTATGACTTATCGGAGATTAAAAAAATTAAGGAAGTTTGCACTCATCAAAAGCTAAACCTCCATTTAGATGGCGCCCGCGTTTTCAACTCATTGGTCGAAACTGAGTCTAACTATTTAGACTACGGAAGTCAGTTTGATAGTATTAGCATCTGCCTTTCTAAAGGATTAGGATCACCAAGTGGGTCAGTTCTTTTGGGGTCCAACTCTTTTATTAAAAAAGCTCATCGTGCTAGAAAAGCATTTGGCGGTGGAATGAGACAAGCAGGATTCATAGCCGCAGCAGGTACTTATGCGTTGCAAAACAACATTCCACGTCTTAAGGATGATCATCGTGCTGCAAAAGCTATTGCAACGCTACTAGAAGAAACCAATCATGTGACTTCAGTAACACCACCTGAGACCAATATTGTGATTTTTGATGTAGATCCTGCATTCGGTATAGATGCATTCTTGAACAAGCTTAAAATTAACGACATACATGCCTTGCCGTTTTCTAAAACTAAAATCAGATTTGTAACACACCTGCATATAACTGAAAATGACATAAATGATCTAGAGAAATGCTTGAAATCAATTTCTTAAACAGGCATTGGCTATCTTTAATTATCTCAAATAAAAAAACAACATGAAATTTATAGTTATTTCAGTAATTCTTTCAGCTTCACTAATCGGGTGTTCATCATCTGATTCTTCATCTGAAAACAATGAGACAAACCATTCAATACAGAAGATTTCTGCTAGCCAAGGATTAAGTGCTCCAAAAGAACTGGTGAACAATAAGGATAGAGCCTTGGCATTTTATGAGCTAATAAGCAATAGAGATGCTGGCCCAGCTGTAAACATGATCTCTTCTGAATTGAAAATGAGTAACTGGCCTATGGGGAGTAAATACTCTGAATTAAAGCATTTTCTAAAAGCGCAAGCTTCTGAAAATTCTAAGATTCGCATAAAACCTCTTAGAGCGGGTCAAATGGGAAATTCAGTATTTGTTCACTCTATATACGCAGGTCTAAACAGCACTTCAGCAATTGATATTTTAACTTTCGAAAAAGGCAAAATAGTTAAGATAGAGCATTATAGCGAAACATATCAAGAAAAAAACTCTAAGGGAATTCCGACTATGGAAGGGCAGAGCAAAACCTTAGAAGTAAATAAAACGGGGCTATATCTGGGAATAGTTAAATCATTCATGAAAAAAGTAGCGATAGACAATAGCCCTAATGATATTTTAGAAGGAGTCAATGATGACTATCTAGACCACAGCGCGTATGTTGATGGTGCAGGGTCAACTTCTTTAGAGAACCGATTTGTTTATGATGAGAATTCTAAAACAGCGTTCAAGTTCGATTATGATAATATAGAACGAATCCTAGGTGAAGGAAATTTTATTTTGGTAGAATCTAAGGCGTCCTTGAATTCAGAAGACGTAACTGTTCTAGACTTGTTTAGACTGGATAGAAATAGAATATCTGAGCATTGGGATGTGGTCTCTAAGTAGAAAACTACCTAGAAAAGAAATCGCCTTATTCTGAATAATTGAAGACCTTTATTCTTCAGTTGAAACTACAGACATGTTAAAAATAGCATCTCCTTGATGCACTACTGGTGAGTAATTTACATTTATAATGTAACCTGCCGATGGAGCCGAAACTTTATAACTCATCTTACCGAACGGGTCTGTAATCAATGCTAACAGTGTTCCTTTTTCTACGTGAATTCCGCATTCTGTTTTTACATGAATGAGTCCACTTCTTTGTGCTCTTATCCATCTGCTTTTTTTGATTATTACAGCATTTCTTTCTATCCTTTCTTCTATGAATTCATCCTTTAGCATCCCTAAGTGATGAAGTACATTTTTAGCTCCACTAAGTCCAACCTTGGTGATTTCTTTGTCATTATCTAAAGACATTCCTCCTTCATAAAGGAGAATAGGAATTCCTTTTTTAGCACAAGCGCTCCTATAAGATTTCTCAAGCTGTGGTGAATACATTATGAATGGCGGGTTAAAGACCTTGGCCATTTCTATTAAGCTTGAATCAGATTTACTTATTCTGATCTGAGGAGCATTAAATCTGCTGGCTCCACCGGTATGAAAATCCAAACAAAAATCAGCTAGTGGTACTATTTCTGTAGTAAATAAATGAGCTACCCTACTAGCCAATGAACCTGATTTAGTGCCAGGGAAACACCTATTCAAATCTCTCCCATCGGGAAACATTCTTTCTGAATTTAAAAACCCAAATATGTTTAGAATAGGAATAACTATGACCGTTCCTATCAGAGGTTTATTGATTTTCTTTTCTATGATTTGGCGGGCTATTTCTATTCCACTAATCTCATCACCATGAATCCCAGCAGTAATTAGGACTGTGGGACCAGGTTTTTTGCTACGCTCTATAATTATGGGAACCTCTATTTTAGTAGATGTGAAAAGACGAGCTAGACTAAACTCTATCGTTTTACTAGCTCCTGCAGGAATGGAATGTCCTAGTATCTCTAAATTTTCGGGTGTTTTGATAGGCATTAAATGTTTCTCTCAATGTATTTGATAATAAGCTTGGCTATGTCTTTTCCTGTGGCTTTTTCTATTCCTTCTAGCCCAGGTGAAGAGTTTACCTCTAAGATAAGTGGTCCTCTTGAGGATTGTAACATATCTACACCGGCTATTCCTAACTTCATTGCTTTGGCAGCTTTTATAGCTGCAGTTTCCTCTTCGTCTGTTAACTCTATTACTTCCGATGTTCCTCCTCGATGAAGGTTAGACCTAAATTCCCCTTCTTTTCCTTGACGCTTCATAGCCCCTACCACATGACCATCTATCACAAACGCTCTTATATCTGCACCGTTAGCTTCTTTTATATACTCTTGAACAATTACACGTGCCTGGAGGTTATTAAAAGCCTCTATCACAGATTCTGCTGCTTTAGTAGTCTCTGCTAGTATTACTCCTATACCCTGAGTACCTTCTAGCAACTTAATGATGCATGGCGCTCCGCCAGCTTGCTTTACTATTTCTTCTACACTCTTGGAGTAGTTCGTGAATATTGTCTTAGGAAGCCCTATGCCTGCTTTAGACATCACTTGTAAACTTCTTAATTTATCTCTGGAACAAACTAAAGCTTCTGACCCTGTAGTAGTAAATACTCCCTTCATTTCAAACTGACGTACTACAGCAGTTCCAAAGAAGGTTACAGACGCACCAATTCTAGGGATAATGGCATCGGTTCCTATTATCTCTGCTCCTTTATAAAAAATCGTTGGCTTTTTTTTCTCGATGGACAGATCGCACTTTGCGTGATTTATTACTTCTACACTATGCTTTCTGGCTATGGCTGCTTCTACCAATCTAGCGGTAGAGTATAATTTAGGATTAGCAGATAGAATTTTGATATTCATTATTTATTCTTGAGTTTATGAGACAAGTCTGTTTTAGAGGTATCCACAATAAATTTATTTTTTAAAAACCTTCTTCCAATAAGTACTGGATGTTTCATATCATCTCTGGCAGTTAATGTAAGGGCGATAGGTTGAGTCTGGCCAAAAAGTTCTATTTCAGTACTTATACAATAGCGCGGCTCTGCTATCCCATTACTGCTCTTAACCACTTTTACTTCATACGCATCAAACACATATTCTTCTGATGAAGAGGCCTCATCTCCTTCAGTGAAAAATCTGCAATACAGAAAGTTGTTTCTCATCTCTATTTCTGAGCAGTGAATAGCAGAAGTGTACGCGCCCGTATCTACCTTTAAACTTACGTCATAAAGGTTGATTAATGGGAAACTAGCCTTGTCTGCTCTGCCTATAATTCTTTTAGCCACTAGCGAAAATTAGGTTGTAAAATTAGTCTAATCAAGTACTGAATTCATTTTCTTAAATAAGAAAATAGCATTCCTTTACCTACTTATTTCCTTAGCGAATTTCACGCAGTCTCCTACGGAAACTCCACTCCTAAAATTACCCGAGATAGAGATGTATTCTTTTGCTTCAAACTCAGCTATGCGTTGCAATATCTCTGTATGACCAATCTCAAACTGAGGGATAGCTCTCTCCCATTTGGTAACGGTTCTAAAACTTGGCAGCCCTGATATTTTCAACCATTTCTCTATCTCCTGCTGAGCTAATTCTGATGAATGACCCCTATCTGGTTTAGAGAATATCGTAAAAGTCATTTCGTCTTCTGCTGCTCTGTCATCAAAGGCACTGGAGTTGATCACTGCTCCTAGCAGAGGTTTTCCTTCTACTTCTGGAACCAAGAACCCAAATCCCTCTATGTTTCCTTTTACTTCAGATTTCTTATAACTGAGATGAGTCATTTCCATCTGGCAGTAGGGAATAGAATCTAGCTCAGAACTAAATACGGAATCCAACTGACGCACTAATCCTGCTGCGGCATAAGAAGGCAAACACGAAATCACTCTTTCTGCGGTATAGCTAGAACCGTCAGCAGTTTTCACTTCATAACCGTTCTCTATTTTTACTATTCCTGTAGCTTCTTTTTCATTGACGCAGTGTTCTTTCACTGATTCATACAGCGCATCTAGCAGAACACCTGTTCCTTTCTTAAAGGAGGAAATCACTCTTTTGTTCTTGCCTTTATTGGCTTTTAATCCTTTGATTATAGACCCGAATTCCTCTTCGTATTTCAGGAACTGCTTCAGTACTATGGCTGCTTCCATTTTCTCTGGATCACCTGCATATATTCCAGAAAGCACAGGATTGGCCACAGATTCATACATTTCTCTGCCAAACCTTCTACTCACAAAATCCGCCACAGATTCTCCTTTGGGACTCTTGGTAGTCACTTTACTTTCTCTTAACAACCTAAACTTGGCTTTCCAGCTAAGCAGCGGGGAAGTGAATATACTGGCTGGGTTAGAGGTCAACTTTCTAAGCTTTCCTCTTCTAAAAATATACCGGGCATTACTCTTAGTAGAAGCTTGAAGCAATTCATCTTCCAGACCTAAATCCGTAATTATATCTTGAATCTCAGGAGTCATACTAAATGAAATAGCTGACCTGTCCCACACTTGTTGTTGGTTCTGGAAACTCTGTATTACTCCACCATAGCGGTTCTCTTTCTCTAGAAGTATAAAGGGAACTCCTTTCTTCTTTAAAAAATAAGCAGTGCTTAACCCGCTTAATCCTCCTCCTAGTATTAGTGTTGAATTTTTAATGGTTAATTTTTAATGGTTAATGATAAATTCTTGTTGCTGTTTAATTTCTTTCTTTTTAAGAAACGTCTGCCAAATATAGCAGCCATTAAAACAAGTACTCCCCAAATCAAATTTCTATAAAAAACGCTCAAGGTCTATCTAGGCTTACAATTACTAGAAACTAAAACATCAGATAAATTGTCTTCTGGCTCAAAACTGGCATTTAGACAAACATTCAATCTTCTTTTTATGCGAGATTCCATGGTTTTAGCTGAGCACGACCAAGTGTTATAAAAATCATACCATTCTGAATCGTTTACTACCATCTCATCGTCTACTTCTAGAAAATTTTCTCCAACACAAAATATTGACTTCTCATCGTTTAAACCAAAACCTTTGTAGTTATAAGATAAATAATACTCACGTCCTATTTTAAATGTCCAGGCAAATACGCCTGAAGAGGACATTGAACCACTGCCCTCAAATTCTAAAAGCACACTATCTGTCTTGCCTTTATAAACTTGCAGCAACTCAACTTTAAAGACATTCGGCATAATTAGTAAAGAATCTCCATAAACCTGAAAGAATGCCTTGTGCTCAATCACTCTAGCTTTTACAACAACATCATTTAACAGAGCCATTTCAGTGAAAACTCCTTTTGTACCAAACCACGAAGTGGAATGCCCTAACTGAGGAATTGAGGTCATTAAAAGAACAACAATTATAAACCTCCTGAAACACGATAAGTGCCTACCTTGAATTGATATGTAATGTCTATTTATCATTAACCATTAAAAGACTACAAACAATATCCCGCTAAAGTATCCACCCAGTCCTCCTGCTCATTCAAGCATGGAACCAATGTATACTTCTCTCCTCCTGCTTTTAAGAAATCTTCTTTACCCTCCATACCTAGTTCTTCCAAGGTTTCTAGGCAGTCAGACACAAATGCAGGACTGATGAGAACTATTCTTTTCTTTCCTTCTTTAGCTAAACGCTCTATCTCGAAATCTGTGTATGGCGTTAACCATGGTGTTCCTGCCAATCTAGACTGAAAACTAACACTGTACTTCTCTTTAGGAATTTCTAGCTTTTCTACTATTAATCGGGTGGTTTCAAAAACCTGATGTCTGTAGCAGACTTTATGTGCCTCTGATTTTACCTCACAGCAGTTATCACACTTCAAACAGTGCCCTCCCGTAGGGTCAAGCTTGGTCAGATGCCTCTCTGGAATCCCATGGTAACTAAACAAAAGATGGTCATAGTCTTCCTCTAAATACTTACCTAGTTGTTTAGACTGAGCACTTATATAATTCTCCTCGTTATAAAAAGACTGTAAATAGGTCATCTTTTTAGAAGGAAATTTTTCCTTCATTATTTCCTCAGCTTTTTCAATCACACTGTGCGTGCTCGCCTTGGCATAATGAGGATAAAGAGGAATTAGTTTCACCTCCTCTAACTCTGGATTCTTAGTGAATAAATCTGTCAACCCTTTTTCTATTGACATTTTGCCATAACGCATGGCCAGCTCCATAGGCTTATCTACTTTTTTACGTACTTTTTCAAATACTCTTTGACTTAACACTATTAGCGGAGAACCTTCCTTCCACCATATTTTCTGATAAGCTGCCGCAGATTTTTTAGGACGAGTATTTAAAATAATTCCTTCGATTAAAAGCCACCTTTTCCAATAAGGAACATCTATGACATGCTCATCCATTAAAAATTCACGTAAATACACCTTTACATCCTTAGGATCAGTGCTCTCTGGAGAACCTAAATTCACTAATAAAACTCCTTGTTTATTACTCATTACTGCATCAAATATTTTTTAGGCGTTACACCAAATTTCTTTTTAAACGCTGCTATAAAATGACTCGGGTTTACATATCCCAGCGCATACGCAGCGTCTTTCACTTTATACTCTCCAGAGTCTAGCATGGCCATGCCCTGATTCAATTTATAATTATTCAAATATCCGTAGATAGTAGCTCCGTAGATGTTCTTAAATCCTAACTTTAGCTGGTACTCGCTCATTTCCACTTCTTCTGCCAGCACCTTAATCGTAGGAGGGTCGGTCATGCGGTCTAGAATAATCTCTTTGGCTTCTTTTATTTTCTTTACGTTGTCATAGTTTTTTAGGAATGGACAGCTCTCATACATATCCCCTCCCGCATCTGATTTATGGAAATAGTGGCTTAGAATCTCAAAAGCCTTTCCCTTCATAAACAGTTTCTCACTTTGAGGAGAAAGCTGAGTGGTTAGAATCTGATTCACACACATCCCTAAACTTGCTTTCATCTCATCCTTCGCATAGAATTTTTGCAACGCGGAGTCTCCCTGTAAGAAATGCAGCTCTTCACTCTCCTTTACAAACAGCTGATGAAGCTGAGTAACTGAGATAAATAACACCACCAAATTAATGCTACCTTTTACATCTATTCTGTGTGGCAAATCCATAGCTGGATTATACAGCGTCATCACTTGATTGCTTGTCAAGTCCATTGAATAAGATGGCCCAAACCAGAATTTCATCTCTCCTTCTGAGCACATAGAAAGCTGAATAATTCCTTTATCCACATTACTCATAAGCTCACATTCCACCCCTTCTTCCGACTGGACTTTGTGTAAACTCATCTCATTTTCTAGCACAAAAAAGTGATGACTTACTTTTCGGGTACTTTTTTCGGTGTGTGATATGGTTATGTTATTCATATAGGCCTTATTCTGCGTTGCAAAACAACTATATATTTGTTCCAATAATATCATAAAAGCTAACAAAATCAGTGCTCAACGCTATTTAGAATGATTCTAAAATAGGGTTTCTTGACGTGTGGAGGTATCTATTCAATGTCTACGGGTATTTTTAAACAAAGACAGTTATAATTTTGTAGACGATTTGGGACAGCTAACAGAGAAAAATCAATATTTATATGCAGGCCTGGCACAATTTTCCGTTTTCGGAATTAGCCATAACGAACTACCTGCCTCTGCTCGTGAGGGATTCTCTCTGAGCTCCGATCAACAATCCACGCTTATCTCCTCTCTAAAATCTGCCTCATGTGAGAACATTATGGTTCTTTCTACCTGCAATAGAACTGAGGTTTACCTGAAAACAAACTCATTCGAATCTGCCAAAAGCCAGTATTTAGAATTGATAGATGGAGACACCGAAAGCTTTAATTCTAGTTGTTACAGTAAGCACGGATTAGACGCTGTAAAACACCTATTCGAAGTATCTGCTGGACTTCACTCCCAGATTATAGGAGATTTCGAGATTATAGGGCAAGTGAGAAAGGCTTTTAAAGTTTCTAAGGAATTAGAAAGCAGCGGTTCTTTCCTAGAAAGACTAGTAAATTCTGCTACTCAAATGAGTAAGCGAATCAAAAACCAAACAGAATTTAGCTCAGGTGTCACTTCTACTGCATATGCGGCTGTGCGTCATGTAAGGAATTCTTATGCTGCCGTAGAAGACTTGAAAATCTCCATTTACGGTTTAGGGAAAATAGGTCGAAACGTATGTGAAAATCTCGTTCGTCATATCCCTGCAGAAAACGTAAGAATCTTAAATAGATCTATAGAAAAAGCCATGGAATTGGCTAAAAGATATAACATAGATGTGTTTGGAGAAGATATCTTGAAGCCATCTATAGAGTTAAGCAATGTCCTCATAGTGGCTACAGGTGCCTCCACTCCTACGGTTCTACCACAGATGATTCCTGCACATAAAGAGCTGCTTATAATAGATTTAAGCATCCCTAGAAATGTACACCCAGATATAGATGCACTTCCCAACGTTACTGTTTTAGGTGTGGATGAAATTTCTAAACAGAACGATGAAACGCTGAATCAGCGTATGTCTGAAATAGATAAGGTAAATACCATTTTATCTGAAGACATGGGTAAATTTGTGGACTGGATGGAATCTAGAAAGCATGCTTCAGCTATTCAAGCTATCAAGTCTAATTTCAAAGATTTCCAGCATAAAGAATTACTAAAAGCGAAGAAGAATCCTAAGGATAAAAAAGTAAAGACCGAACTAGTAATCAGTGACAAGGTAATCAATAGAATCACCGGCCAAATCTTTGCAAAGCTGAAAGACTTGGACGACAAAGAATTAGAGACGGTTTATAAATTATTCAGCCTAGATAAAGACGCATTATAAATGACAAAAAATATCATAATAGGCACCAGAGGAAGTGAATTAGCTCTCTGGCAAGCGAATAAGGTAAAAGAACTCTTAGCCGAAAAAGGGCATGAATCAGAACTCAAAATTATTCAATCTACTGGAGATAAAGACCGAAAGGCAAAGCTTCATGAGATGGGATTGGTTGGGGTTTTCACTAAAGAATTAGATGACGCTCTATTATTAGGAGAAATAGATGTGGCTGTACACTCTCTTAAAGATGTACCCACTTCTCCACCTAAAGGAGTAGTTCAATGCGCTGTTTTAGAAAGAGCTAATCCTTATGATGTGCTTATTTCGAGTTCTAAATTTAAGAAGACTAAAAAATTCACTTTAGCTAGTGGTAGTTTAAGAAGAAGAGCTTTCTGGCAGAATAAATACCCAGAGCATGCGCTGGAGAATCTGCGTGGCAATGTCCCTACTAGACTCGAAAAAATAGATTCAGAATCGGTAGACGGTGTTATTCTAGCCAAAGCAGGCCTGGATAGATTAGGCTTAGCTCCGAAAAATGTAGAAATTCTAGATTGGATGACTCCTGCTCCTGCTCAAGGAATAGTAGGTGTTTTCTGCTTGAACAAGAGCAAAAAAATAAAAGCATCTCTGGCTGAAATCAATGACAAAAACACTGAAATCTGTGCTCAAGTAGAACGTGATTTATTAAAAGCATTAGAAGGCGGATGTACCGCGCCTATAGGAGCTCACGCACAAATCGTGAAACGCTCAGTAGAAGTTAAAGCTTCACTTTTATCAGAGGATGGTAAAACACATGTTTATCAAGTAAATAAAAAAGGGTTAACTGCTTGTGATAAATTAGGAAAAGAAACTGCCCAAGCCATGTTAGCCAATGGCGGAAAAGAGCTTATGAAAGCACTGAAAGAAGCCGAATTGAACAAACTAGATTCAGCTAAAACAGTAAAGCCAACTGAAGAAAAGGAACCTGAGCCAGTTGTTATCGAACAAGAAACGACAAGTGCAACAGAAAAACCTAGCGAAAAAGCTGAAGCTTTAGAGGAGAATGAAACAAAGCTAAAACCGCTGTCTATTAAAAGGACTATAATAACCCTTAAAGAAGACCCAATTGAGTCGCCAGCAGAGTTAGAAATTGAAGCTGAAGAAGTCGAAGAGAAAAAGATAGTATTGAAGCCGATATCTATCAAGCGAACTGTAGCAGCTGTGGAAGAAAAGCCAGTAGAAAAGACCATAGAGAAAAAAGAAGACATAAAGATTGACGCTAAAGAAGAAGTAAAGGAAGAAACTGTGGCTGCCCCTGAATTGAAGTCTATTAGTATTAAAAGGACTAAAACGGAAGTAACAGAAGAGACTCCGAGTAACGAAGCTCCTACCGAAACTGTAGAAGAGAGCCCAGTAAAAGCTAGCGAAGAACCACAAAAGGACATTACAGAAGAAGTAAAGGAAGAAGCTGTAGCTGCTCCTGAATTGAAGTCTATTAGTATTAAACAGTCTGCATCAAAAGAGATTCCTTTAGCAGATGGATTCCCTAAAGTGTTATGCCTTAAAAAGCTAACACCTCCAAGGATAAATGCAGGAAGAAAATTAGGATTGGGGTTAACGGCTGTAGAAGTCATAGAAACTCAACCAGATTTTGAATCTTATGCAGTAAGCTACGCACTCAAGTCGACTAACAATTGGGTCTTTAGCAGCTTAAACTCAGTTTCTGCAATCACTTCAGTATTGAAAAGCACTTCTATGATTCACAAGCATGTTTTCTGTGTAGGACCTAGAGTAGCTAATTTCTTTGACGGGAAAGTAAAAGCTATTCACCAAGTGAATTCAGCTTCAGAACTGACTGAAGTAGCTAAGGCTTCTGAAAAAGAAAGATTCATGTGGTTTCACGGAAACAAAAGTGACATGGCTCTAATAGAGGAGTTTGAAGTTCATGAAATGACTTTAAGTTCTCACCCTGTCTATAAGACGGAACTTATAACTCCTAGAATAGAAGATGTAGAGGACTACCAAGCCCTCATGTTCTTTAGTCCGAGCGGAGTAGACAGTTTTAACGAACATAATTATATTCCTGAAAGTGCTGTGGTTTCTGCCATAGGAAAAACTACTGCTGAATACATCGCATTAAAGTATGACGATCAGGAAAATACCAAATTGGAGAATATAATCACTCCAGAGACATACGAATACGAACACTTATTACAAGCGTTACAGACTCATTTCGAGACAAATGGAAAAGATTAAAAACGATATATTTTTAAGAGCTCTAAAGGGAGAAACACTTGAAAGACCTCCGGTCTGGATGATGCGTCAAGCAGGGCGTTACCTTCCTGATTTCATGAAGCTAAAAGCTAAATACAGCTTTTTCGAAAGAGCAGAAAACCCTGAATTAGCTACAGAAATTACTGTAATGCCTATTCACCAAATAGGTGTAGATGCTGCTATTTTGTTTTCAGATATCCTGGTAATTCCTAAAGCTATGGGATGTCCAGTAGATATAATTACAGGTATAGGGCCTGTTCTTCCTGAACCTATTACTTCTATGGCTGATGTAGATAAACTACTCCATCCGACTATAGAGGAATCGTTAAGTCATGTAATCAAGTCTGTACACCTTACTAAAGAGGCACTAAATAATGAGGTTCCATTAATAGGATTCGCTGGTTCTCCTTGGACTATCTTATGTTATATGGTTCAAGGTGGAGGTTCTAAGACCTTCGACAAGGCCAAGCAGTTCTGTTTCGAGCAGCCAGAAGCCGCTAAGAAACTACTAGATAAGATTACCAACTTAACCATAGAGTATCTCCAAGCTAAGATTGATGCAGGAGTAAACGCGGTTCAAGTGTTTGATTCGTGGGGAGGTATGCTTTCTCCTGCAGATTATGCAGAGTTTTCTCTTCCTTACATGGAGCGTATTACTAAAAGTGTTCATGGTGTTCCTGTAATACTCTTTGCTAAAGGAGCGCATTATGCACTTCCACAACTTGCCGCTTCTGGAGCTTCTGCTTTAGGCCTAGACTGGACAGTGACTCCAGAGTATGCTAGAAGTCTGGTAGGAAACGACATTACACTGCAAGGGAACTTTGACCCTTCTCGCCTACTCAGTCCTATTCCAGAGATTCAGAAAATGGTAAAGGAAATGATAGACGGTTTCGGGACTACTAAATATATAGCTAATCTAGGACACGGAATTCTACCTAACATTCCAGTGGACCATGCGAAGGCTTTTGTAGATGCGGTTAAGAATTATTCGAAATAAAACCAAAGCTGATTCGAAGTTCGCTATTCGAGATTTGAAATTAATCTCGAATTTCTAATTTCTAATTTCAAATCAAATGAACAGCATCAAAGACCAATTCATAAAATACATCCACACACTGCAAGACCAAATATGTAGTGGACTGGAAGCTGCTGATGGTTCTGCTGCGTTTGAAGAGGATAATTGGGAGCGCGATGGCGGTGGCGGTGGTAGAACGCGTGTTATCGCTGATGGAGATGTTATAGAAAAAGGTGGTGTGAATACTTCTGTGGTTTTCGGGAAGCTTGGAGGAATGGCTATGAAACAACTTAAAGTGGATTACGAAGACTTCTTCGCTTGTGGTTTGTCTCTGGTGATCCACCCTAAGAGTCCAATGATTCCAACTATCCACATGAATGTGCGTTACTTCGAAATTTATGACGAACAGGGAGAGTACGTTAATGGCTGGTTTGGTGGTGGTACTGACCTTACTCCTTACTACTTAGATAAAGCAGATGCCAAGTTCTTTCATGCCAGTTTGAAAGCTGCTTGTGACCCTTTCGGTGAAGCGCTTTATCCTGAATATAAAGACAAGTGCGACAAGTATTTCTATAACTCACACCGCGGAGAAACTCGTGGTATTGGAGGAGTATTCTTTGATTACTTGAAGCCCACAGCAGAAAAAACTAGTGAGGATTGGATGCAGATGACACAATCTGTTGGAGATAGCTTTTTGCCTATTTATAGTAAAATTATTGCAACGCACAAAAGCGAAACGTATACGCCAGAACAAAAAGTGTGGCAAGAAATAAGAAGAGGACGTTATGTCGAATTCAATCTTCTGCACGATAGAGGAACGCATTTCGGAATAAAAACCAACGGACGAACAGAATCTATTTTAATGAGCCTACCTCCCACTGTGCGCTGGGAATATATGAATGAACCGGAACCAGGAACTAGAGAAGCGGAGTTGGTGGAGCATTTGAAGGCTGTAGATTGGGTTTGAAACCTGCCTACTGCAGATTAGGGATTAAGTTTATCTCTGAAAAGCAATCAACAATACTTTTGACATAATAAAAACCTCAATTTTACCCAATGGAATTTCCAGACACAAGACCTAGAAGATTAAGACAAAACGCCTCTATAAGAGCATTGGTTCAGGAGAATTGGCTTACGCCTAATGACTTGTTGGCACCCGTTTTTGTTATGGAAGGCAAAGGATTGAAAGAAGAAATCTCTTCTATGCCTAACTACTTTAGATTCTCTCTAGACTTAGCGGTAAAAGAGGTGAAAGAGCTTTACTCTATGGGAATTAAAGGTGTGATGCTCTTCGTAAAAGTGGCTGATGAACTGAAGGATAATGCCGGTACAGAAGCTATAAATCCCCTGGGATTAATGCAAACCGCAATTACAGAAATCAAAAATGCTTGCCCCGAAATGCTTGTTTTTTCTGATGTAGCCATGGACCCCTATTCTAGCTTAGGTCATGACGGTATTGTTCAAGATGGAAAAATACTAAATGATGATACCTGTGAAATACTAGGTGAAATGGCTATCACTCATGCAGAAGCTGGTGCTGACTTTATAGCTCCTTCAGACATGATGGACGGCAGAATAGGTTTTATCAGAGAAGCGCTAGACGAGGAAGGATATGAAGACACAGGTATACTAGCTTATAGTGCCAAGTATGCATCGTGCTTTTATGGTCCTTTCAGAGATGCGCTAGACTCTGCTCCCGTGGATGTAAAAAATGTGCCTACAGACAAGAAAACATACCAGATGAATCCAGGCAACTCTAGGGTGGCTCTACAGGAAATGGAGCTTGATATATCTGAAGGTGCTGATATTATTATGGTGAAGCCAGCGCTGAGTTATTTGGACATTATAAGTATTGCAAAGCAGAACTTCAACACTCCTATAGCAGCATATCAAGTAAGTGGAGAATACAGCATGATACACGCTGCAGCCCAAAAAGGATGGTTGGATTACGACAGCACCGTTTTAGAAACCACTCTTTCCATTAAAAGAGCTGGAGCAGATATGATAGCGACTTACTTTGCTAAGGACATTATACGCATGATTGGATAAAACCAGAGGCACTTCGGCTAACGCTTAATACCGGAGGATAGTTTATAGTTTATAGTTTATAGTTTAATTTAAACCCATGAACTATAAACTCCTAGCTAGGAACTGAAAGAATTTAAAAAAGAAAATATGATATACACCGAATCAATCAAACTCTTCGATAGAGCTAAGAAAAATATTCCTGGTGGAGTAAACTCTCCTGTGAGGGCGTTTAAAAGCGTGGGTGGAAATCCGCTCTTTATGAAGTCTGCTAAAGGCGCTTATATGTATGATGTGGACGGTAGAGAGTATATAGACTTCATCAACTCTTGGGGACCTATGATTCTTGGTCACGCACACCCAGAAGTAGTGGAGGCCATCAAGAAACAGGCGGATGATTCTACCAGTTTCGGTACGCCTACAGAATGGGAAGTAGATATGGCAGAGCTTATCTGCAGCATCATCCCTAGTGTAGACAAAATAAGAATGGTGAACTCTGGAACTGAAGCTTGTATGAGCGCAGTAAGGTTAGCCAGAGGCTTTACTGGAAAAGATAAGATTATAAAATTTGCGGGCTGCTACCACGGCCACGCAGATTGTTTTCTGATAGAAGCAGGAAGTGGAGCGTTAACCTTTGGAGAGCCTAATTCTCCTGGAGTTCCTAAGGCCGTAGCTAACGATACGCTTATAGCGCGTTACAATGATTTAGAAAGCGTAAAGGCCATTATGGAAGCCAACTCTGGAAAAGTGGCTTGCCTCATAGTAGAGCCCGTAGCTGGTAATATGGGATGCATACCTCCTGCTGAAGGATTTTTAGAGGGATTGCGTTCGTTGTGTGACCAACATAACATATTACTCATATTTGACGAAGTAATGACCGGCTTTAGGTTAACCATAGGTGGTGTACAAGAACTCTATAATGTGCAGTCAGACTTGGTCACTTATGGGAAAGTAATAGGCGGAGGATTGCCTGTGGGAGCTTTTGGTGGTAGAGCAGAAATCATGAATCACCTAGCGCCTGATGGGCCAGTTTACCAAGCAGGAACGCTCAGCGGAAATCCAGTAGCAATGGCTGCAGGATTTACTACACTTACCATTCTAAAAAATCACCCGGAGATTTATACAGAACTGACTAAGAGAGCAGAATACCTAGCTAAAGAAATCCAACAAATTCTAGAAAGCAAATCCATTCCACACACGATTAATCAAGTAGGCTCTATGCTGAGCGTTCACTTTTCAGACCATCCAGTAACAGACTTTGATTCAGCCAAAAATGCTGCAGGAGAAACATTCAATAAGTTCTTTCACCACCTGTTGGAAAATGGGATTTACCTTCCTCCTTCTGCCTATGAGACTTGGTTCTTGACAGATGCTTTGGTCGATTCGGACTTAGAAAAGGTTTTGGAGGTTGTTGGGAGTTTTGAGGTTTAATGCGATTCACTTCTTCATTCCCCAGCCAACGGTTTAAACCGTTGGCTGGGGAAGAAGTTAAATGGAAGAACTGATGACTGACTCTATCCCAGCGGCTGAATCCCCTGGTTGATAAGTGAATGAGAATAATTACAGGTCATTTTTTTCATTAGATTTATACTATGCCTTCATCATTAAACAAAATATACGTCCACGCCATTTGGTCTACAAAACACCGAGAATCTTTAATTAATGTAGGCGCTGAAAAGGAGATTTTCGAATTTATGGTTAATGAGTTTAAAGAAAATGGCTGTCAGTGTCTCATTATAAATGGTACACCTGATCATGTCCATTGCTTGTTTAAGCTCAATTTGAATTTGGCACTTGCCACAGTTATTAAAAACATAAAAGGCAGCACTTCTCATTTCATTAATCAGAATGGGGTTATTCCAGAAAAATTTGCATGGCAAAAAGGATATGGAGCATTTTCAGTTTCTATCTCGAATTTAGATCGTGTTTACCAATACATTCATAATCAAAAGAAGCACCATAAAATTCATTCTCTTGAAGATGAGATGTTAGAACTTGAGAAATTTCAGGATGGTTTCCCAAACGATTAATCGCACTTTTAACTAGCCACAAAGAGGGCCATAATTAAACCCTAGTTTTTCCTTCAATTGTTATACTGTGTACGCTATGGCTCATTCACTTATCAACGACACGCCCTTGCCTTTCTAGCCAACGGTTTAAACCGTTGGCTTAGATATGATTTTGAATAGAAGGTGATAAACTGAAATTGAGGTTTTATGTAAACACGCTGGAGCGTACAAACTCTTTTTGAATGGAGTACAGGGTTAACTCCATTAACAGGAAAGTTAAGACTACATTAATTTCTGCTTCTGCGCTATAAATTCTTCATGAGAAATAATCCCGTTATCTTCAAGTTCTTTAAGCTTTTTGAGTTCATCTGCTATGATAAAACCTGAAATAGGATTAGCCGCAAGATTAGCTTCACTAGGTACTGAAGCTCTCTTTATAGCACTCGAAATATCAGCTCTCATAGCTTCCGCAGTGCCTTTGTGAGTGTTTTCAGCTATTCGTTTTGTACATATAGCTTTCAATTCATTCGCTTTTTTCTTCCATAATCCCTCTACTTTTATGGATGACCTTCCTTTACTTACTATTTTCAGCGTAGCTCCAAATAGATGCTTATCTACTGAAATTCCAATAATATTTTGAAAATGAAGATTTTCTGTGTCTACAGAAAACAAGTGTGCATTGCGTCTTTTTAATTCAAATTCATTTTTATTCACAGTAACCCTATTAGGAGTAAAAGGATGATAATCGCCTGCTAATAATCTTAAGAAGTAGCTTGATTTATAATTCTGTTCCATTATTTTGTTTTAGTAACTTATCTCATATTTCTGTTTGCAGTAGGTCTACTCTGGTTGTTAGCTTCCATAAACTCTACAATAAGCTCTTTTTCTAATTTCTTTCTACTTTTAGTGTTTTCATCAATCACCCAATCGATCTCAAATCTGCACCCTTCTAAATTCCCTGATTTCATTATATCCTGGATAGTTCTTTTGGTGACTTTTTTAGGATCATTTTTATACTTTTCTTCCAGTGGAGTCAAGTAATTGGCTATCCTTCTGAAAATAAAATTGGACTCCCCTATTTTTACTATTTCCTTACTTCCGTTTTTTGATATCTTAAAGATGACATAAACACCTCCAAATTTGTAATCCGATAGTTTATGAAAACCAAAAGCCTTATAATTTAGAGAAAGCCAATGATTTGGCTCTAGAAATGGGTAATCTATATCTTCAAAAGATGTTTGATGTTAATGATGATTTGATAGTTTAATCCCTCCTGCTGAAGCCGGTGGTTGATATGTGAATGTGATTAATTACGAACAACAACACTCGCCCTTCAACCCAACGGTTTAAACCGTTGGCTTAGCGATGATTTTGAATAGAGGGTGATAAACTGATATTGAGGTTTTAGATGTCTTGACATAAGCAGGTTAATGGACTAAAAAAGTGTTTTTTAGTTATTCTTACGAAATGCATGTTACAGTAAAGCATGATTTCAATACTCCTATTACAGAGGTGGAGAAAAGATCTGTTATTGACAGCTGTGAGCATGTTGGAGCGTACAAACTCTTTTTGAATGGGACAAAAGATTAATGCCCTTTACCATTTTTTCTCTTCCATTCTTTATGATTATTTCAATTCTTATTCCAATTAAGCAGGTTTTATTGTTAAACTAAATAATCTCTATATTGTAAGCGTAAATATTTGACAATCTGGGAACAAGTTATGTTTTAGGATTGCATGTAAAAAAACCATTAATCATGAAGACGTTCTATTCTCTATTGTTTTTTATTTTTATAAGTGCACAGGCTTGGTGTCAAATCGTTGAAATTCCCGACCCTAACTTTGTAAATTGGTTGACACTGAATTTTCCTGAATGTATGGACGGAAATATGATGGACACTCAATGCCAAAGTATTTTGGGAACCACAAACGTAGCTTGTAGCAATGAAGACATTTCTGACCTAGAAGGCCTTCAATATTTCACAGGCATGGAACAGCTCCAAGCTCAACAAAATAACTTGACCTCTTTTCCTCCACTACCAGTTCCAAATAGCATTACATCAATAGACGTTCGCTATAATGATATTCTGAGTGTTTCATACATTCCTGAATCCGTATTCGTTCTTAAATTAAGTGGAAATGAAAACCTTTCTTCCATTTCTTACTTTCCAGTAGACTTGGACTATTTATATATAGATGATTGTATTTCTCTACTAGAAATTCCAGACTTACCTGCTCCTAATATGAATACGTTTTCTAGAGACAGAACACCGCAACTTCCCTTACAAGAATTACCGTTAACCCTAAGCTACTATGCCATATCTGCTTGTGGTCTGACAGAAATCCCTGAAGTCCCTCCCTATTTATTTAGCCTAAACATTTCAAATAACGACTTAGGTAACCAATCTTCTTTTTTAGATATTTCTGAGTATTTAAACTATTTAAATATCTCAAATACAAACATGTCTGCACTTCCTGCCCTTCCTGACGGATTAGTAACTATGAAAGCAAATGAAAATCAGCTAACTGAGCTACCTGTTCTTCCTACGAGTCTTGAGAATTTACAAGTGTATTCGAATCCGCTTACGTCTTTAGAACTGACAACAAACATTGTTGTTTTATGGGCTAGTGGATGTGATATTGAAACAATTACACCCAACTACTTGCCGAATTGTGTGGAATTATTGGTGTCAAGTAATAACCTAACTGAAAATATTCAAACTGCTAATGAAATGGTTTTTTATGATATAGCCACTAATAGCATCTCATGCTTAACATGGCTTCCAGAGACCGCTGACTTCATTACTATTAGTGAAAACCCAATTACCTGTGTACCTTCTTTACCAGTTTATGTTTCTAGTGATATAGACATCGAGAGCCTTCCTGTTTGTCAATCAAACGACCCTGTTAACAACCCAAATGGTTGTTTTGCCAATACAGGATTTGAGGGGTATGTTTATTTAGATCAAGATGAATCATGCGATTTCGATGAAAACACACTGTCTAATATTCCAATAAAAATCGGGTTAGATGGTGTAGAGTTTGGAATTACCAACTCATTTAGTAATGGAAGATATTCTCATCTTAACGATTTTGGTGATTATGAAGTAGGTTTGGATCAAGTGAATGTCCCGTTTGTTAATAATTGTATGTCTTATGAATTTACGCTTGACGAAACCAATCCATATTTTACTGATTTAAACTTTGCCTTGAGTTGTGAGTATGAAAATGATTTTGGAATTCAAAGTGTTATTCCAAGCGGATGGGCATTTCCTGGACAATCTCATGTGGTTAAAATATTTGCTGGTGAGTTAAGTCAGTTTTATAACGCTAACTGTTCTGGACCATCATCAGGTGAAGTTCTAATTACAGTTGAAGGTCCAGCTGTTATTCTTGGAGTTCCCTCTGGGGCTCCAGCCCCCTCCATTTTAAGTGATACTCAAGTTTCTTTTGAAGTGCAGGATTTTACTGACATAGATCTGATGGATTATTTTGAATTAGATATGTATACATCCACTACAGCTACTGATGAAGATGAAATTTGCCTAATGGTGCAGTTGACATCATCTTCTGCAGATCCTGTATCAGAGAACAATTACCTCACTTTCTGTTATCCTGTAGTGAATTCCTATGACCCTAATAACAAATTAGTTTCTCCTATGACAGTAAACCCAGGTTTTGATGGATGGTTACACTACACCATTAATTTTCAGAACACAGGTTCTGCTCCAGCATTTGATGTTAGACTGGAAGACGAACTGCCTACAAATGTAGATTTGGAAACTTTCCAAATGACCAACACCAGCCATGATTCATACTTTGAGTTAGTAGAAAACGACCTTGCTGTGTATTATCCAAACATTATGCTAGCCGATAGCACATCCAATGAACCCGACTCCAAAGGATATTTTCAATTTAAAATTCGCACTACAGAACCTCTGCAGCTAGGTGAAAACATAGAGAATACAGCTGCTATTTTCTTTGATATCAATGACCCTGTTATAACCAATACGGCTATAACTTCGGCAGAAACCGCAGACAGCATCAATGAGAGAACCAACTCTTCTAATCTGAGCCTATACCCCAATCCCTCTAATGGAGATGTTTATGTAAGGAGTAATGAAGATATCATTGGCATCACATGCTTGAACTTACTGGGTCAAGGAATAGATTTTGACTACCAGCTTATTGGTTCTCAAGTAATGCTTTCATTCAGAGATCAGAAAGGATTTATTCTTGTTTCAATTGAAACTTCTCAAGGTTCGGTAAAAAGAAAATTGCTTCTTGAATAATCTGGCTTTAGGATTCTATTCGTTTCTATAAAATGTATGTTACTCTGAAGTATTATTTCTGTATGCCATTCAATTCCGTAGAAAAAAGCTCAATTCTCAATAATGGCATGCATACTGGAGCCAAGTATGTTTATAGCGAAGGAGAATAAAACAGCAAGCCTCTCCTACTACTTAGTCGGGTCATAAATCAATTTCTTAGGAAACTCAGACTTTTTTGGATTGGGCTTGTCTAATGTCTTTTCAAATCTAAACGTTTCTCCCTCGAACTTTATGAAATAAACACCTTTATCAAAACCAGTCATGTCTATGAACTCCCCTATACTATCTAAGACTAGACCTCCTTTGTCATTAAAGACCTGATAAATACCTAAAGCCTCTAGTTCATAAATTTGCTTTGTCTCTCCGTCTTTGGGAAGCATATGGAAAGGTGGAAGTTTTTGATTTTCTTCTTGACAGAATAAGCCTAAAGAGCAAAGAAAAAACGAGACTAATAATAAATTGAACTTCAATTGCTTTTGATTTCGGTTATAACGAAAGTAAATCTAAAAACGTATTCTAGCCATTCCAAATCTTTAATATCTAATGAACGCCAAACGTGTTAAATCAGGTAATCACATTTATAGGTTAATCATATTCTATAATAAGTCCTAAAGTTGCTCAGAAGTAAGTTAATTTTGCCACGCATGAAAGAAAGAATCACACGTACTACTCAGCCTATAATAAAGGAAACTCCGCTTACCGGAATTTCTAAGATTAGAAAAACAAACGCTCCTACCAAAGGCTTAAGTTTAGAAAAAGGAATAGCTGCAGAGAAAACCTTCTTTCATCATAGAAGCAAGCACAGAGGTCAGTATGATTTCACTGAATTAATAAAGGTTCATGCAGCCTTAAAACCTCATGTTAGACCTAATAAATACGGGACTGAATCGGTTGATTTCGCAGACCCCAACGCTGTTAAGGAATTAAATACATCCATATTAAAATTTCATTACGGTGTAGAGTATTGGGATATTCCAGCAGGATACCTCTGCCCACCAATCCCTAGCAGAGCGGACTATATTCATCATATCGCGGATTTATTTGCCGACTTTAAACCAGCAGAGAAACTGAAATTAAAATGCTTGGACATAGGATCTGGCGCTAACTGCATCTACCCACTTATAGGCGCATTAGAATATGGATGGTCTTTCATAGCCTCAGAAATAGACAGTGAGGCGTTGCAAAACATGGAAACCATCATAGCGAAAAACAAAGGATTAGAAAAAAAGGTTACCACAAGACTTCAAGAAACACCTTCTCAGATATTTAAAGGAGTTCTCAAGAAATCGGAAAAGATAGATGCAGTTATCTGCAATCCTCCTTTTCATGAGTCAGCATTAGCAGCCTCTAAAGCAAATAGCAGAAAATCTAAAAATTTAGGATTAGGGAAGGATGGTCAAAAAGCCGTTTTAAACTTTGGTGGAAAACCTACCGAGCTGTGGACTTTTGGTGGTGAAAAAAAATTCATTCACACCATGATTACTGAAAGTGTAGAATACGCTAAAAACATCATGTGGTTCACTACATTAGTCTCTAAAAAGGAATCTTTAAATCCTATTAGAAAGGCTTTAGACAAAGTAAATCCAGCGCAAGTTAAAACGATTAAGATGAACCAGGGAAATAAGTCTGGTAGAGTATTAGCTTGGACATTTATGGATAAAGAAGCTCAAGAATTATGGGCTGCTAAAAGATTTAAATAAGCCAATCCTCTTGCGCTAAGAGCTACTCGATATTTAGTCCATATTTCTCTAATAGACCTGCTATACCTGATTGAGAAAAGCTAGCGCCTTTTATCATGTTTTCTTCAGGGTTCATAGAATATGATTCTGAAGTTCTGAAATCTGCTTTCGCTAAATTAGTCTGGTAGAAAATCGCACCCGTAAGATCACACATTTTAAATGTGGCATTTTTCAAAAGTGCTTCTGTGAAATCCACAAAATGAAGTCTGCATGAGTTGAATTTCACACCAGAAAGTTTCATCTGATAAAAAGACGCGTGGTCTAAAAGGCTCTCCGAAAAACTCAACTGAATTCCAAATGGGTTAGCGTGTTCGAAGTGCACTCCTAGAAGCTTACAGCCACTAAAGTTCACATTCTGCAGAGCCGTATTGCCTAGCGTGGCATTACTTAAGTTGCATTCTATGAACTCACAGTCTATGAACTTTAACTTCGATAGCTTAGCCTCAGAAAAATCGCATTGTGTAAACGTACAGCTCTCGAATTCTTCGGCTGGAGACTCTAAATCTAATAAGCTGATATTCAAAAAGTTTTCTTCGAATGGCATAGTCACATTTTTATAGGGCAAAACTATGGATTAAAAGCCCTCCAATATAGAACCGTGAACTCCTCTCGGTAAGCTAGTTTACCTTTGCATCACACATGGAAGCATCAAAATTAAAAGTAAATTTAACAGAACGGGAACTGGACCGAATCATCGAAATGGCATGGGAAGACCGCACTACATTCTCAGCCATAGAGTTTCAGTTTGGATTCTGTGAGGGTGAAGTCATTAAAATCATGCGCTCTGAGCTGAAAAGAGGAAGCTTTAACCGCTGGAGAAAGCGTGTGAACTCAGGTGTTAGCCAAAAACACGAAATGAAAAGAGTAGATGGCATAAACCGATTCAAGTGTTCCAGACAGCGGCATATTTCTGGAAATCGTATTTCTAAAAGATGAATTTTACCACTGACTACGATGAGATTGTTTCTCTTATCGATAAGATAGACCCTTCTTCATACGCTAAAAGCAGAAATTATATAGATGGCGCTGTCACCAGACTCTCTCCTTATATAAGCAGAGGTGTGATTTCTACCAAGCAGGTTCTAGAAAGAACTTTAGAGCGTGGTTTCGAGCCAGGCAAAATGGAGAAATTTACCCAAGAGCTAGCATGGAGAGATCACTGGCAGCAGAACTGGATAGCCAAAGGAAGAGAGGTCAACTCAGATCTAAAAAGAACTCAAACTCCTGTTTCTAACACTGGATTTCCTACTGCGTTGCTAAATGCTCATACAGGAATAGACGGCATAGACCAAGGTATTCAAGAGCTTTATGCTACCGGTTACATGCATAACCATGTACGCATGTATACAGCTGCTATGGTATGTAACATGGCATATAGTCATTGGTTAAATCCAGCTAAATGGATGTACTTTAACTTATTGGATGCTGATTGGGCAAGTAACGCTTTAAGTTGGCAATGGGTAGCTGGAGCCAACGCTAATAAGAAATACGTGGCCAACCAAGAGAACATCAACAGGTACTGCCATACTTCACAGCAGGGTACTTTTTTGGATGTAGATTATTCTGTCTTCAAATACCCCAATTATGAAGAAAACCCGCCAAAGTCTGCCTCTCCAACTGACCTAGATTATAAAACACCAGACGAATTAAGAGAAACAAAGCTACTCTCACTCATAACGCCATTACCTGAGAAAACAGCCGTCAATGTTTTAGCTGAAATCCCCACCTACATCTATAACTGGTATAATCTAGATCCTCAATGGGATTCTGAAATAAAGGCCAATAGAATTCTACTTTTGGAACCCTCTGTTTTTGAAGAATATCCTATTTCTGAGAAGTCAGTGGCGTTCATGCTAAACTTAGGGAAAAACATAGCTGGCCTTCAAGTTTATGTGGGGGAATTCAGTAAATTTGTAGACGAATATCAACTTAAAGATATACACTTCAAAGAACACCCTTTGAACTCAAACTATCGAGGAATAGAACATTCCAGAGATTGGATGTTTGACATAAAAGGTTTTCACTCATCTTTCTTCGGCTTTTGGAAAAAGGCAAAAAAACAATTTAGGTATTAGTCTAGAGAAAATAAATATCGTTTGGTTAAAACGTGATTTTAGAACACAAGACCACGAGTCTTTCAGCACAGCCGAGGGAAGCAAATTTCCGTACCTGGTCATCTCCTTGTTCGAACCATCGCTGATGGATAGATCTGACACTTCTTTAAGGCACCTACAATTCATTTATCATTCTGGTGAAGAGATGAACGCTGTGATGAAAAGCACCATGATTCAGGTTCATGCTCTCTGGGCTGAAGCTGGTGAAGTTTTCCATTACCTCACAGAAAATTACGATATCCAGAATGTTCTTTCCTACCAAGAAAGCGGTGTATTACAAACTTGGGAAAGAGACAAAGAGGCTGCAGCCCTATTTGATAAAAAGGGTATCAATTGGATACAGTTTAAAAAGGATGCCATTATTAGAGGAATCACTAACAGAATAGGCTGGGATAAAAAGTGGAATGAATCAATGCATTCACCTATCATAACTAACTCTTATGCCAATAGACAACCTCTGGCTTTCGGTAATCCTTTTCCGCTTCCTCTTTCTTTACGAACTATGCTAAATGACTATCCTGTACATTACCAGCCTCCTGGCGAAAAAGCTGCATGGAAGTATTTGCGGTCTTTTGCAGCAGGCAGAGGATTCAATTATCAACGTCATATTTCTAAGCCTACAGAGAGCAGATTGAGCTGTGGTAGGATCTCACCTTACCTGGCTTGGGGAAATATTAGCATAAAACAAGCTTATCAATTTGCAGGACAACATCCGAACCGAGAGACGAATAAGGTGGCTTTTAATGCATTTATGACTCGCCTGAAATGGCACTGTCATTTTATACAGAAATTCGAAGTAGAATGTAGGTATGAAACGCACTGCGTAAATAGCGGATATGAATCATTAGCGCATGAAAACGATGACTTCAAGTTAACCGCATGGAAAGAAGGGAAAACAGGCTACCCCATGGTAGATGCTTGCATGAGAGCGGTGACTAAGACAGGCTGGATAAACTTCAGAATGCGTGCTATGTTGGTTTCTATGCTATGCTTCCATTTTGACCAGGACTGGCGGAGAGGAGTTTACCACTTAGCCAAGCAGTTTTTAGATTTTGAACCAGGTATTCATTACCCTCAGTTTCAAATGCAAGCAGGTACCACAGGCATCAATACCGTAAGGATGTATAATCCTGTAAAACAGAGTCAAGATCACGACCCTGAGGGAGTATTCATTAAAAAATGGGTCCCAGAATTAAAAAACGTTCCTGTCCAATTTATTCATGAACCCTGGTTGATGACTGAGATGGATAAGGCCATAGATGGAATGGAAGATTATTCCTATCCCGACCCTATAGTAGATTTGCAAAGCAGCGCTAAAGAGGCAAGAACAAAAATCTGGGGTCATAAAAAAGACAAGCAAGTAGTAGCTGAAAAAGCCAGAATTATTACCACGCACACTAGAGATTCATTTAAGAAAAAAAAGCCATGAACCTAACTAAAGTCGACTTAGAAAACGCCAGCAAGGTCTTTAGACTTAACCTAATCAATTCTATAACAGGAATAAAACCTGCTAACCTGATAGGCAGTATTTCTAACTCTGGACAAACCAACTTGGCTATTTTCAGTTCTGTTATTCACCTTGGAAGTAACCCCGCTTATTTAGGTTTTATTATGCGTCCGGTAGGAGATGTTCCTCGTCATACCTATGAAAACATCCTAGAAAACGAAGTGTACACCATTAACTCAGTGCCTACTAAGTTGGTAGAAAACGCACACTACACCTCAGGTAAATTTAGCAGAGATGAAAGTGAGTTTGAGCGCTGCCATATCCAACCAGAATACATCGATGGATTCAAACCTCCATTCGTGAAAGAGAGCCCTATCAAGCTTGGAATGAAACTTCAAGACCAAGTGCCGATTAAACTAAACGGAACCACTATGATTATAGGCAGCATAGAACACCTTATTATTCCTGACAATCTAGTAGCAGAAAATGGGTATGTAAACCTAGACGAAGGAGAAGTGGCAGGCATCAGTGGATTGAATACTTACTATGACCTGAAAAAAATCGGCCAGTTTCCATTTGTAAGAGATAACCAGGTTCCAGATTACTTAACCTAGGTCAATAGACAACTCTCTGCTAACATGCTATTTTTACCTTATGGCCAATAATGAGAAACTCATCATAGAAGAGCGAAGCAGAGACATAGGAAACTTCTTAGTAGGCAGACTTCTGCCCTTCAGTAAAAAACGCCAAGTAGGCCCATTTACATTTATAGACCACATGGGTCCATCCTCTATAGGTCCGGATAACTACATGGACGTAGACCAACATCCACATGTAGGACTTTCCACCCTTACCTATTTAATAGAAGGAGCAGTAGAACACAAAGACAGTACAGGAGCACATAAAATAATTAACGCCAGAGATGTAGGATTCATGACTTCTGGAAAAGGTGTAGCCCACTCAGAGCGGACTCCACTCCAGTATAAAGACGGAAAAGTATATCCCATTCATGGCTATCAAGTATGGATAGCATTGCCCAAAGAGAAAGAAGAAATGAACCCACAGTTTGATTTCATCACGCATGCTGAACTACCTAAATGGAGTAAGGACGGACTCCATTACACGCTCATAGCTGGAGAAGGATTCGGTAAAACCTCCCCGCTCCCAGTTCACTCTCCGCTGTTTATGATGGAAATAGAAGCTACAGAAAATGCTGAACTGTGCATAGCACACCAACTCAAAGGAGAAATAGCAGTGGTAGTATGTGAAGGCGTAATAGAAGATGGAGAGCATACCATTTCAGCTGGGCAGATGATGATTTCTAAGACAGAGAATGAATGCAGTCTAGCGTTGAAAAAAGGAACTAGAATCCTGCTCTTCGGAGGAGAACCATTTCCTGAAGAGCGGTATCTGCTCTGGAATTTCGTTTCACACTCTAAAAAGCGACTGCAGCAGGCAGCCGAAGAATGGAAAACGCACCAGTTCCCTAAAATAAAAGGAGACGACACCTACATACCCTTTCCTGAAATAAAGTTCAGATCCAAATGAAAAAACAGCACCTACCTCAGAAGAACTGCACCACGTGCGGACTTCCATTTACATGGCGTAAGAAATGGGCCAAGGTTTGGGAAGATGTGAAGTATTGCAGTGAGCGGTGCAGGAGGAATAAAAACAGTCTGGCTTCTGAAACTTAAACGTGAATTTATAACAGCATCTTTGTTGTCTAAATTGACTGAAGTGCATAATATCAACCTTATATTTCCTCACCAACTATTCGAAGACTGTCCGCTGCTTAAGTATGAGGGAGAATTCGTTTTAGTAGAAGAACACCTATTCTTTAAAAAGGTGAATTTTCACAAACAAAAAATTGCTTTCCATAGGGCAAGTATGAAGTTTTATGAGGAGTATCTATCGTCTCTTGGAAAGAAGGTTCGTTATGTAGAAAGCGGTGAAGAGGTTTCTGATGTAAGGGAGCTAATTAAAGTATTGCAACGCGAAGGAATAACATCTGTCAATGCCATAGACCCCACGGACAACTACCTAAACAGGAGGCTAAAAGATAAGTGTGAAGCCGCAGGAATAAAACTCCAAATTCATGATAGTCCGTTATTTCTTAATAAAAAAGACGAGAATGCTGACTTTTTTAAGCCTACCAAAAAGAAATTCTATCAAACTAAATTCTATACAGAGGAACGGAAAAAGAGAAACATCCTTGTCTCTGGTGATGGTCTGCCGGAGGGCGGAAAATGGACATATGATGTGGATAATAGAAAGAAATATCCTGCCAAGAAAACACCACCTCCTGTTCACTTTCCAGACCAAAACAGCTTTTACACAGAAGCTAAGACCTATGTAGAAACTCATTTTAAGGAGAATATAGGCGAGCTATCTCCTCTCCCACTTTACCCTACTGATTTCAACAGCTCTAAAGCTTGGCTTCAACAGTTTTTTGAGAACAGGTTCCATGAATTTGGCGTGTATGAAGACGCTATAGTCAAAGGAGAAAATATACTGAACCACAGCGTACTCACCCCAATGATGAACACAGGGTTACTTACTCCTCAGTTCGTTTTAGATGAAGCCTTAAAATTCGGAAAAGAGAACGGTGTGCCCTTAAACTCTTTAGAAGGTTTTATAAGACAGATAATGGGCTGGAGGGAATTTATAAGAGGTGTATATGAAGCTGTAGGTTCTAAGGAAAGAACCACTAATTTCTGGGGATTCGAGCGGAAAATTCCTGCTTCCTTCTATGATGGCACCACTGGAATTCCGCCTGTAGATGATACCATTAAAATGCTTTTAAAGACGGGTTACAACCACCACATAGAGCGGTTAATGGTGTTAGGTAACTTTATGGTGTTGTGCGAATTCCACCCAGATGAAGTGTACCGATGGTTCATGGAGATGTACATAGATTCTTATGACTGGGTCATGGTGACCAATGTGTATGGCATGAGCCAGTTTGCAGATGGAGGACTAATGGCTACCAAACCCTACATCAGTGGCAGCAATTACTTGATGAAAATGAGTGATTACAAGAAAGGAGATTGGCAGAAAACATGGGATGGATTATTCTGGCGCTTTATGCATGTTCATAGAGACTTTTTTCTAAAAAACCCCCGTCTAGGAATGCTGGTTAGAACCTTTGATAAAATGTCTGATGAAAAGAGAAATACGCACATAGAAAATGGTGAACTTTTCTTGACCAAATTATGATTATTACATTCAACTAAAGCCTTAAATTTACCTCTGAAATGACAGAAATAGAAAAAATTACTTCAGAGTTAAAGCCGCTAAGAACAGCGCTGCAGAACCATAAAATATACACTCATCTAAATGGAATAGAGGATGTGAAAACATTCATGTCTGGTCATGTTTTTGCTGTTTGGGATTTCATGTCTTTGTTAAAAGCGTTGCAAAGCGATTTAACCTGTACCACCGTGCCCTGGATGCCTGTGAGTAATTCAGTGACAGCTCGTTTTATAAACGAAATAGTGCATGGAGAAGAAACGGATATCAATGAGATAGGCGAGCCTAAAAGCCATTTCGAAATGTACCTAGATGCCATGCATGAAATAGGTGCAGACACTTCTAAAATAGATCTCTTTGTTTCTGAAATCAACTCAGGAACGGAAATTCACAGTGCCCTTGCTAGTATCTCGGATATAGATGCTATTCTAGACTTTACGCGGTATACTTTTGAGGTGATCGAAACGGGGAAACCGCACATCGTGGCAGCTGCATTTACTTTTGGTAGAGAAGACATTATTCCTGATATGTTTGTAGAAATTCTAAAACAAGCAGACCCTGAAAATAGCCAGTTTACCAAGTTTAATTATTACCTAGAAAGACACATAGAGTTAGACGGAGATGAGCACGGGCCACTTTCATTAAAAATGATCGATGAGCTATGCGGTTCTGATGCACAGAAATGGAAAGACGTAAGCGAGGTGGCTCAGGAATCTTTACAGGCCAGAATAAAGCTTTGGGATGCTGTATGTGAAGAGATTATGGCTTCCAAGCTAGTAAATGTATAAAACAGTCAAGAACAAGAAGTCTTACGCCTAAATCACTTTTTCAAAGAAGAGACAATTCTTTGCTCCTCGCTCACTAATTTAGCGGTATGTCAAGTCAAATTACCACGCTCACCTTATGTAACTACCAAGGATTTAGAAATAAAATCTGGGCTTTTGGTATGATGCAGTTTGCTCATAAACAATTAGAAGGCATAGAAGGCCTGAGTTTTTACAAGCTTATGGGTAGCGGAAAAGGACTAGGGTTTAGTCCACTTCCAGACTGGGGAATGTACTGTTTACTGCAGGTTTGGGAAAATGAAAAGCAAGCGTTAAAATTTCTTGATAGTTCCCCACTGATTCAGAATTATAAAAACCACACTTCTCAGCAAGCCACACTTTTTATGCGCAGCAGAAAGTCGCATGGAAAATGGAGTGGAACTGAACCATTCGAAGTTTCTTCTGAACTAGATGAGTCCAATGATAAAATGGCCGTGATTACTAGAGCCACCATAAAGAACAAGAACTTATTGAAGTTCTGGAAGTACGTGCCCACCTCACAACGACCAATTAAAAATGCTGAAGGGTTAATCTATACCAAAGGAATAGGAGAAATCCCTATCAAACAAATGGCAACTTTCAGCCTATGGAACTCCATGGAAGATGTAAGGAAATTTGCTTACAATAGCAAAGAACACAAACAAGCCATCAAGATGACTCGTGAATTGGATTGGTACTCCGAAGAATTATTTGCTCGTTTTCAGCCTTATAAACTAGTTGGAGATTGGGAAGGGATTCAACTGATTTGAGATTAAAAACTGCGCAGCTTGTGTGACTGATAAACCTATCAACTTATCATGTTATCAACCTTTCTCCGCAACTATAGTCATAACCCCATGACTCCTATTCTTACCAAAAAACCGCTTCATATTAAATCCTACCATTCCTCTTACATATCCCCAAAATTCTGATTCCATGTTTTTCTCCCAATTGATGTTTTTACGCTCCATTTCACTCATCCAGTATAAGTTGTAAGGGTCTAGCGTTCCTTTTTCATCTAGATGTGTAATCCTCCAGCCAGTGTCCTTCAGCAGTATCTCTATGTTGCTGGGCGAGAATAAATAGGTATGCCTCGGAGTGTGGTAACCGGCCCAATACTTTCCGTATTTCTTTCTGCTCTCTGAACTAAAATTGGGGATTTCTATGACCAACTTGCTAGATTCTTTAGCTAGACTGGATAGCTTTTCTAAGGTTTCTTTAGGGTTGTAATCATGCTCTAGGTAGTGCCACATAGAAATAATATCTGGCTTTAAATCCTCTGAAATCGAATGCACATCTCCTACTGACAGCTCGAGCTTTTCATAACTTGCAGCTGAGCCACTCCAGCCTTCATCAGAAAAATCTATGCCATGGGCTTTGCATTTAAACTTTTCTTGGCATACTTGGAGAAATGTGGGTTTTCCACATCCCAAATCCAACAGGACAGACTGAGCATCAACCGAGCAATGTTTGGCCAATACCTCTGCCCTCTTTTCATCTGTATCTCGCTGGTCTTTTTCTACGAAGTGCGCATACTTCCCCCAGGCTTCCGAACCTCTGTAAGGAAGATAATACTGGGTGTAAAAATCCCCTAATTCAGTCAGTGGAACTCTAGGGTTTAAAAATACCAGCTCACATTCTGCACATTGATCAAAATTGTATGCTCCGCTCCCATCATGCATCATAGAAGTAGTCTTCTCGAAGCTCGAAATATTCTTACACCCACAAACAGAACAAGTAGATAGCGTTAAAGATGGAGAAATGTGCGGCATATAAAATGATTAAAATAAAGGAAAGAAATAGAAATACATGAAAAACACTAACTGAGCCAAATACACCTGCCATGAGAACACTGAATTCCATTTTATATTCGCTTTTTGAACTACATAATGCAGGACAAAAGCAATGCAGAACCAAGCTATAAAATTTCTCAAAGGAGCTTCTCCCTCTGGCCAAATCCAAAAATCAAACGGAGGAGCTGAGACTTCTATAAAGAAATCTAAAAACACCATCAATGCACTGGCTGTGGCTATCTCAAGCCACTTGTTACCAAGTTTTTTAATTACCATAGCTGATGTGATGAAAGTAAGCGTAAGCCAGTTTACACCTATAACAAGTGGTACTCCATATATCTTAGGACCTAAATTATTTCCGTAATAGTAAGAACCGAACAGCCAATCGTTATGAACGCCTATCCATTCTACTACCATTCCTGTCATGAACACAAATGCGGCTACTTTAATACTCTTTGCTGATAAAATAGGATAGCAGAGGATAAGAAAAAATAACGCCACCAAAAGGTTGACTATAGTCTTAGAGAGAAACCAATCAGCGTGCCCCATGCTCATGCCTATAATTCCAGAAAGGTGAAAAAGCCACACCATAAAAATGCCCAAGTACATTACTTTTTTATTTTCTGATAGCTGCTCTAACATATTTATTCCTTAATGAGGTCTGAAACTATTTTGGCCGAAAGTAAACATAATGGAATTCCTCCACCCGGGTGAACACTTCCACCGCAGAAGTAAAGCCCTTTTAACTTACTCGTGAAATTTGGATGACGAAGAAAAGCAGAAAATTTAGAATTACTGCTCGCTCCGTATAATGAACCTCTATGAGAACTCGTCTTAGATTCTATGGCTCTCGGGTCTAGAATTTCTTCGGTCTCTATATGCGTAGCAATATTTACTCCCAGCACTCGATTTATTTTCTGCTGGATATGTGTTCTCGCTTTCTCTATCAAAACATCCCAATCCTGCCCAAAATTCCCAGGAGCATTTATCATTACAAACCAGTTTTCTCCTCCTTTTGGAGCGTCTGATGATTCTGACTTGGATGTAATATTGATATAAACAGTAGGGTCGTCTATCAGGTCTTTCGTATCAAATAGATGCTTGAACTCTTCTTTATAACTCTCTGAAAAAAAGATGTTGTGTAAATCCAACTCTGGAAAAGTTCTGTTCACTCCCCAGTAAAAAATTAGTGCTGAACTAGATCTTTCTTGTTCCAGTATTTTAATAGGCTGCACAACGTCTTTCAGTAGGTTTTGGTAACTAGTAAACATATCTGCATTAGAAACAACGGTATCAGAATCATAAACTCCCTTGGCTGTAATCACTCCTTCTGCTCTTCCGTTCTTGTGTTTTATTTTTTGTACAGGCTCATTGAAGTTAAACTTCACACCCTTCATTACTGCGTAATCATAAAGACTCTGACTAATGGATTTCATTCCTCCCTCTGGAAGAAAAGTTCCATAGTGCATTTCTAGATGTGGAATCATGCTCATGATTCCTGGCGTCTGGTAGGGTGTCGAGCCATTGTAAGTAGCGTATCTATCGAAAAGCTGCACCAGTTTTTCATCTTTAAAGTGAATGGTGTTTTCTTGGTGCAGGGTATTGTTTATTCCTAGACCAGCTGACTTGATTAGAGATTTAAGCGTGGCCATACTCATATAACTCCTTACCTTGTGAAGAGACTTTTCCAGAAATATGTGAGCTGTGGCATCGTATTTTTTCTGGCTATTGGTCAAGTATTTTTGCAACGCTACTTCCTCTACATCAAAAGTTTCTGTAGCTTCTTTTATAAAGGTAGGTCTATCTGCATTCACGGTGAATCTAGTGCCATCTTCCCAGAAATAATTACAGATAGTTTCCTTCTTTTTGTACCTAAAATAGTCCGCGGGTTTATCATCAAACAATTCAAACAATTCATCCACAAAATGCGGCATCGTAAATAGTGATGGACCAGTATCAAACCGGTACCCGTTAGATTCTAGATTGTGAATTTTACCTCCCGGGTAAGCATTGGCTTCGAACACTTGCACCTCATACCCTTTAGCCCGTAGTCTTAAAGAAGCGGCTAATCCAGCTATTCCAGAACCTATAATGATGGCGTTTTTTGGGTTTGACAAGTGCTCTAAATTATAACCACAAATTTAACTCGTTTCATAAACTGGAATGTTTCGGATTTTAAACGAATAGTAATTTCATTTCAACTCAAAAAAAAAGCGCATCTAGATAATTCCAGATGCGCTTTTAAACTAGCTTTTTGTTTAAGCCTATCTATCGATAGAGCCAGTCACACGCTGCATGAATTCATTCATGGCTTCCTTCTCGGGTTTACCAGCTTTTATGGCTGTGTTTACCTCCAAAGCACCATACATGTTAGACAACAACTCCCCTATAACATCTAACTCATCATCTTTTATGGCAGATGATTCGGTTAAATTTTCTAAGGTTTCTATGGCCTCGAGTACATAGTCCTGGTCGTTCTCTTGAATAAACGTATTCAAGTGTTTAATTACTGGTAATCTCATCTACGAATTCTTTTAGAACGTCTGCTTTATTAGTTTGAATTTGCTTTACCAACTCCCCGTTTTTGAACGCTGCGAATGTGGGCAAGTTGTCCACATTGGCCATCTTTCTGCTTTCAGGAAGTTTTTCTGCATCTACCATCACGAATTCAGCATTTTCATGCTCTGCCGCCATTCTTTTAAACTTAGGCTTCATAATTCTGCAGTTTCCACACCAGCCTGCTGAATACTGCACTAGGACAGTATCATTTGACTTTACTGTAGACTCTAAGGTATCTTCTGTTAACTCTGTAAACATTCTTTTTAATCTATTTTAGTTCATAGAAAGGTACTCTGCAGTTCCTTTTCTGTCAGCCGACATAGCTGTTTTTCCTTCTTCCCAGTTCGCTGGACATACTTCTCCATTTTTCTGAACGTGAGTGAATGCATCTATAAGTCTTAAAAACTCATTTACATTTCTACCTACTGGCATGTGGTTTACTCCCTCGTGGAATACTACACCATCCTCATCTAGTAAATAAGTAGCTCTGTAAGTAACGCTGTCTCCAGTTACTATCTCAGCATCTAAATCCTCATCATAAACTACTTCTTGTATATCTAAAATCTCTAAGATAGAAGATAGGTTTCTGTTCGTATCAGCTAAAAGGCTATACGTTACGCCTTCGATTCCTCCTTGGTCTTTCGGTGTGTTCAACCACGCGAAATGAACTTCTGGAGTATCACATGATGCTCCTATTACGATAGTGTTTCTTTTTTCGAACTCACCTAAAGCCGCTTGAAAAGCATGAAGCTCAGTAGGACAAACGAATGTAAAATCCTTTGGGTACCAGAAAAGTAACACCTTCTTCCCGTTATTCTTAGCTTCTTCAAAAACGTTTACTTTGATCGTATCACCCATTTCGTTCATGGCAGATACTTCTAGACTTGGGAATTTTTTTCCTACAATTGACATTGATTTCTTTTTTTAAATTTTCCGCAAAAGTAGGAGTTATTAAGCTTAGATATTATCAATTTTAACTAACATTGTTATAGATTTCACCAATAATGAATTTTCAACAATTAGAGTATGTCATAGCGGTTCACGAGCAGAAACAATTTTCTAGAGCAGCCGACACTTGTCATATTACACAAGCTACTCTTAGCTCCATGATTAAGAAGTTGGAGGGTGAGTTAAACACCGTCTTATTTGACCGTTCTAGACAGCCCGTGGTGACCACTGAAGAAGGGTTAAAGTTTGTGCAGAAGGCAAAAGAAATTCTAGCGTTGCAAAGCGAGTTATTCCAGTTAACTCCCAATAAAAGCGCAGAGTTAACGGGAAAAATAAGACTAGGGGTTATTCCTACTGTGGCTAATTCTCTTTTGCCTATAATTTTACCATCAATTATAAAGAAGCATCCTCAACTCGAGCTTATTATTTCTGAAGTAACCACAGAGGAAATAAAAGAACAGCTCAAATCGGATAAAATAGATGCAGGAATCCTAGCTACTCCTGTAAATGATGAAACACTCGAAGAAAACATTCTATACTATGAAGCCATGATGGTTTATGGTGTGAAAGAAAAAGAAAGGAAATTTCTTAGTTCTGCAGACATAAAGAATGAGGAAATATGGCTACTGGAAGAGGGAAATTGTTTTAGGAATCAGAGCATTACGCTTTGCAATATTCAAGAGAAATCCAACCAGCCTAACAATATTACATTTAAGGGTCGTTCTTTTGATACGCTTATCAACCTAGCAGACAGATTTGGAGGCTACACGCTCATACCAGAGTTGTACTTCAATTTAATGGCCAAGGAAAAACAGCAGAAAACACGTCACTTCGAAACGCCTCTGCCTGTAAGAGAAATCAGTATGATTTACCACAGACCTTATGCCAAACGAAGAACTATCGATGTACTATCAGAATTGGTGATTCGTGAAATAGCACCTCTGCTAGTCACTAGTAAACACAAAGCTAAAAACCTCTCTATTATAGGGATTGAATAAAAAAGAGGGCCATTTACGACCCTCTTTTTCAACATATTCTATTTAGGCCGTCCTTACTTTAAATCAAATCTATCTAGGTTCATCACTTTAACCCAAGCCGAGACAAAGTCTTTAATGAAAGATTCCTTAGCATCATTAGAACCGTAAACTTCAGCCAATGCTCTTAATTCTGAATTAGAACCAAAAATCAAATCTGCTCTAGTTCCAGTCCATTTTATATCTCCTGTTCTTCTGTCTCTGCCCGCAAATAATTTATCATCTTCGGAAGTAGCACTCCATGTGATTCCTAAATCCAATAAGTTCACAAAGAAATCATTCGTTAACGCCTGTGGTTTGTTTGTAAATACTCCATGAGTAGACTTGTTATAATTGCAGTTAAGCACTCTTAAACCTCCTATTAGCACAGTCATTTCTGGCGGAGTAAGTGTTAATAAGTGTGCTTTATCTATCAGCAGTTCCTCCGCAGAAGATTGATGATCTGCTCTCATATAATTTCTAAAACCATCGGCCAGTGGCTCTAGAGCGTTGAACGATTCTACATCTGTATTTTCTAAATTGGCATCTGTTCTTCCTGCATGGAAAGGAACATTAATGCTGTGACCAGCAGTTTTAGAAGCTTCTTCAATTCCTACAGAACCTCCAAGAACGATTAAGTCTGCTATGGAAACTTGTTTGTTTCCAGCACTTGCCTTGAATTCTTTCTGAACTCCCTCATATAAAGCTAAAACCTTAGCTAACTCTTCTGGATTATTAGCTTTCCAGTCTTTTTGTGGAGCTAGTCTAATTCTTCCACCGTTAGCTCCTCCTCTCTTATCAGAAATCCTGAATGTAGAAGCCGATGCCCAAGCAGTAGAAACCAATTGTGAAACGGAAAGTCCAGAAGCTAAAATTCTCTTTTTTAACTCTTCAGAATCATTCGCTGAGATCAAATCATAATGAGCAGCAGGAATAGGATCTTGCCAAATCAATTCTTCTTGAGGGACTTCTGCGCCTAAGTAGAGTTCTTTAGGCCCCATATCTCGGTGGCATAACTTGAACCAAGCCTTAGCAAAAGCCTCTTCGAAAGCAGCATGATTCTCTTTAAAATGTTTGGAAATTTTCAAATATTTAGGATCAGTTTTTAAAGCGATATCCGCTGTACTCATCATGAGTGCTTGTTTCTGAGAAGCATCTCCAGCTTTAGGAGCCATTTCTGCTTGAGAAGCCGCAGTGGGTGTCCACTGGTGAGCTCCTGCAGGACTCTTCGTTAATTCCCAATCATATCCTAATAGTACTTTGAAGTAATCATGGTCCCATTTAGTGGGGTTAGGTGTCCAGGCACCTTCTAAACCACTGGTAATCGTATCATCTCCAACCCCAGAACCAAATGAATTCTTCCAGCCCAACCCTTGCTCTTCTATACTTGCCCCAGCTGGCTCAACACCAACATGTTCAGGATCTCCCGCACCATGTGCTTTCCCGAAGGTATGTCCTCCAGCTACTAAAGCCACGGTTTCTTCATCATTCATAGCCATTCTTCCAAACGTTTCTCTAATATCATGAGCAGAACCCATTGGGTCTGGCTTTCCTCCTGGACCTTCTGGATTCACATAAATTAATCCCATATGTGCTGCGCCAAGTGGATTTTCTAAATCATTTTCTCCAGTGTAACGCTTGTCATTTCCTAGCCATTCTCTTTCTGAACCCCAATAAATATCTTGCTCTGGTTCCCAAATGTCTTTTCTACCACCAGCAAATCCGTATGTTGTGAATCCCATTGATTCTAATGCACAGTTTCCTGCCAAAATCATCAGATCAGCCCAAGATATTTTTCTTCCATATTTTTGTTTTATAGGCCACAGGAGAAGTCTAGCCTTATCTAAATTTCCGTTGTCTGGCCAGCTATTTAGCGGTGCAAAACGTTGTGAACCGGAACCAGAGCCACCTCTACCGTCTTGGATTCTATACGTTCCAGCGCTGTGCCATGCCATACGAATAAAGAAAGGACCATAATGTCCGTAATCTGCAGGCCACCAGTCCTGAGAGTCGGTCATTGTATTATAAAGGTCTTTCTTTAGTTCGTTTAAATCTAAGCTTAAGAACTCCTTATTATAATCAAACCCTTCTTCCATAGGGTCAGATTCTGAGGTATTCTGTCTTAATATATTTAGGTTTAGCTGATTTGGCCACCAATCTTTATTGGTCGTTCCACCACCTGCACTGCCACGAAGAGTTCCACCCATAAAAGGGCAGTTACTGATGTCTCCATTTTCGTTATGATTTTGATCGCTCATAGGATATCTATTTTATTAGGGTTTAACTGAAGAAGAGTAAATCGAGTAACTCTCTTACGAGTAAAAATAACAAATAGAACTGATAGATTTTATCAATTTATACTATCGAAGCCATAGATAACGTCAATAATTAGTACGGTTAAATAAAAAGCCCCTGAAAGACAGGGGCTTTAGCTCATATATGTTTACGTTGTATTATTCTAAACCATCAATCTTTGCTTTCATAGTATTGTAATCATCCATTCTTTCGAAAGCGAAATAGATACTTTTAAGTGAATTCATCACTTGAACATTCCCCGGCTCTAGCTCTAAAGCTTTCTCTAAGAAAGGAAGAGCTGACGCTAATGCTTCTTCAGACTCTTTCTCTAAATTTTCAATTTCTGCTTTATCACTTCTAAAGTCTAACTCATTTATTTTTTCTTTTAGAAAAACTGAGTTATTCACATAGCTGGCTCCTAAATTATGATAGGCATCTAGATAACCTGTATCAATAGCGATGGCTTGCTTATAAGCCTCAACAGCTCCAGCGTTATTACCTAACTGGTCCATGGCAGTTCCTAATACAAAATGAAGCATTGCATTCTTAGGATCTTTTTCAATAGCCATTTTCAAGTTTTCTTCGGCCTTTTCAAATTCTTTAGCTCTGAGGTAATAGTTCGTTTCTTGAATAAGAAATTCTGGCTCCTCTGGGAACATCTCTTTGCCTTTTTTAATATACGTCAAGCTAGCTTCTAAGCTATCTACATTTTGGTACGCTCCTATTATTCGGTAATAACACTGCTTAGCTTCATAACCAGTTTCTGCGCAACCTTCATACATTGCTAGAGCTTTATCTAAGTTCTCTGCACTTTCAAAACTCAGAGCAGCATTAAACAATGAGTACATATATAAGGAATCCTTTTTGCCTGCATCGGCTAAAGTAGTAGCTGATAATTCGAAGTTTTTAGATGCTTTATCATAGGCCTTATCATTATATGCATTTAGCCCGCTGTTATAAGCTAGGGTAGCTACCGCATTTAATCCAAAACTTATTTCATCTTCTTTAAGCCCTTTGCTATCTACTTCTTTAGCTTTTAAATAAGATTCTTTAGCTATAGCTAATGCTTGGTCGCAAGTGTTATTTTCTGCAGAGGCCATTAGATAATAGATATCACCTCTATACACCCAAGTCTTAGATTTCAATTTTGACTTCTCATGCTTAATAGCTCTGTCAATATACTTGGCAGCTTCCATCGGTTTATTTGAATCTCCACCTGTAAGACTACATTTAGTGTATGCTGTAGTTACGTCAGAAGATTTAGGTGTTCCTTCAATCACATCAGGACATTGTGCCGACACTCCATATGCTGTTGCCAGTGCTATTATTAGATTGATACTTTTCTTCATTTTTTTAATATTGCTTTATTGATGTCAAAATTACTGCTTTTCCATAGGGCGATAGACAATTTCGATGCCAGAATTCTAATAACGTATTCTATTACCTTATATAAAAAAGCCATTCTAAATTTAAGAATGGCTTTTTTTAAACTTTAATCTTCATTTATTCTGCTGAATTATTTTCAGGAGAATCATCTTCTTCAGATTCGGGTTCACCATCCTCAGAAGTTGGTTCAGGAAGGATAGGATCTCCGTTCTCATCTAGTTCGCCTTCCTCTTCTTCATCTTGTCTAATCACCTTAGCCACTGCAGCTATCTCATCATTTCCTTTTAAGTTTATTAAACGAACACCTTGAGTGTTTCTGCCCATCGTTCTTAAATCAGAAAGTTGTAACCTAATAGCTACACCAGATTTATTGATAATCATTACATCATCTTCATCTGTTACATTCTTTATAGCTATTAACTCACCGGTTTTATCGGTGATATTGATGGTTTTAACTCCTTTACCACCTCTATTAGTTACTCTATAATCAGCTATAGCAGAACGTTTTCCATACCCTTTTTCTGCTACTACTAGAATATCAGACTCATCTCCGCTGGTTACACAGATCATACCGATAACTTCATCTTTAGGACTTTGAAGAGTAACTCCTTTAACTCCTTGTGCAGTTCTACCAACAGCTCTTACTTTTTGTTCTGGGAAACGAATAGCTTTACCACTCTTAAGGGCCATTACTATTTCATTTTCGCCATTCGTAAGTCTAGCTTCTAGCAGCTCATCATTGTCCTTAATAGTGATGGCATTAATTCCATTCGTTCTAGGTCTAGAGTAGGCTTCTAATGTAGTTTTCTTAATCATTCCCTGCTTCGTACACAGAATCACATTATTTCCATTAATGTACTCTTCATCCTTAAGATTTAATACAGGTATGTAAGCTAACACCTTGTCATCAGACTCAATATTTAGCAGGTTCTGAATAGCTCTCCCTTTAGAAGTTTTAGTTCCTTCTGGGATTTCAAATATTCTCATCCAGAAACACTTCCCTTTCTGTGTGAATATTAGCAGATAATTATGGTTCGTAGCTCCAAATAAATGCTCTAGAAAATCTTCATTTCTTGTAGTACTCGCTTTACTTCCTACTCCTCCTCTATTCTGGGTCTTATATTCTCTTAAAGAAGTTCTTTTTATATATCCCGCATGAGAGATGGTTACGATTACATCTTCATCAGGAATCATATCTTCTATAGAAAGGTCAGCTCCAGAGTATTCTATTTTACTTCTTCTTTCATCACCATACTTTACCTTGATTTCGATAAGCTCATCTTTGATAATCTGAAATCTCACTTCTTCACTTCCTAATATCTCTTCTAAACGAGCGATGGTGGACATTAGCTCGTCATATTCTGCTTTTATCTTCTCGCTTTCTAGGCCAGTTAATTTCTGAAGCCTCATATCCAGAATAGCTCTGGCTTGGAGTTCAGATAATTCAAAGGTTTTTATTAACCCTTCTCTTGCTATCTCAGGAGTCTTACTGGCTCTTATTAACTTGATTACTTCGTCTAAATTATCTAACGCTATTAATAGTCCTTCTAATATGTGTGCCCTCTCTTGAGCTTTTCTTAGTTCGTATTGGGTTCTTCTTATTACGACATCATGCCTATGTTCTACGAAGTTTGATATTAAACCTTTTAAGTTTAACATCTCAGGTCTTCCTTTAACTAGAGCGATATTGTTAACTGAAAAACTAGATTGCAATGCTGTAAACTTGTATAATTTATTAAGCACCACATTAGGAATAGCATCACGTTTAAGTTCATAAACGATTCTCATTCCATTTCTATCAGACTCATCTCTAATTTCAGATATGCCATCTAGTTTTTTATCATTAACAAGGTCTGCTGTTTTCTTTATCATATCTGCCTTATTCACTTGATAAGGAATTTCATCTACGATAATCATTTCTCTCCCAGACTTCATCTCTTCAAACCTGGCTCTCCCCCTCATTACGATACGCCCTCTGCCGGTTTCAAAAGCATCTTTGACACCTTCATAACCGTATATTGTACCGCCTGTAGGGAAATCTGGAGCTTTCACATGCTGCATTAACTCCTCTATCGTAACATCATTGTTTTCTATATATGCTATGGTACCGTCTATTACCTCACTTAAATTGTGAGGAGGCATGTTAGTAGCCATACCTACTGCAATTCCGCTGGCTCCGTTACACAACAAACTTGGTATTCTAGCCGGAAGTACGACTGGTTCTGATAAAGAATCATCGAAGTTGGGTCTAAAATCAACAGTCTCCTTATCTAAATCCGCGAGCATTTCCTCGGCTATCTTTTTCAATCTAGCCTCAGTATATCTCATAGCTGCAGGATTATCTCCATCTATCGAACCGAAGTTTCCTTGTCCATCTACAAAAGGATATCTCAATGACCAATCCTGGGCCATTCTTACCATAGAGTCGTATACAGAAGTATCTCCGTGCGGATGGTACTTTCCTAATACTTCTCCAACGATTCTTGCAGATTTCTTATGAGCTCTATTGCTGAAGACTCCTAAATCCAACATTCCATATAGAACTCTTCTATGAACAGGCTTTAATCCATCTCTAACATCGGGTAACGCCCTAGAGACTATTACGGACATCGAATAATCGATGTACGCTGACTTCATTTCTTCTTCTATACTAATCGGTACTATTTTTTCTCCGTCTGCCATTTAGTCTGTTTTAAAAATTTAGCACGTCATTTGATATTATTTAAATTCAGGCTAATTATTTGAAAAATACCTCTCAAAATATTAGTCTCGATAAACATCAAATTTGCTCAACGCGCGAAGGTAAATCAACCGTTAGGACTAAGCCGCGGATTTAAGATGGAATTATTCACAAAATTTGGTGAAAAATTGACATCTGCGTGACGCATCAGTAGGCTTCCAATATCTAAATTTGGTAATACCGCGTATAAATGTATATTGTGAAGTAATAACAAGTAAAGAAAACGACTAGATGGACGCTAAATTTTCAAAGAAAGTACGATCAGTAATAACTAACAGTAGAGAAGAAGCTGTGAGGTTAAATCACGGATATATAGGTGTAGAGCATCTTTTACTTGGAATAATTTTAGAAAATGACTGCATGGCGGTAAAAATTCTAGAATCTCTAGATGTAGATATAAAGAAACTGAGAAACCTTATAGAGCTCTCTACAAAATCTTCTACTTCTAGCGTTACTGGTAATAAGAATACTATTCCGCTCGTTAAGCAAGCGGAAAAAATATTAAAAATCACGTATTTAGAGGCTAGACTTTTCAAAAGTGCCGTTATAGGCACTGAACATTTACTTTTATCTATTTTAAAGGATCAAGATAATGTGGCTACAAAGTCACTGGCTCAATTCCAAATCGATTATGATTTGGCTAAAGATGAATTCGAATCAATTATAGCAAACGACAAAGAAATGGATATGCCAAGAAGTGAATTCCCAGGGTCCCATGATGAGGAAGATGAGGTGCCTTTCAGCTCTGGAGGAAACGGAGGAAATGCAGGTGGAGGAAGACAAGGAAAGAAAGGTGACCCTAAAAGTAAGACACCTGTTTTAGACAATTTCGGAAGGGATTTAACTAAAATGGCTGAAGAGAACAAGTTAGACCCCATAGTAGGTAGAGATGCTGAAATAGAACGTGTTTCTCAAATCCTTAGCAGAAGAAAGAAAAACAACCCTATCCTTATAGGAGAGCCTGGCGTTGGTAAATCTGCTATAGCTGAGGGCTTAGCACTTAGAATAGTTCAAAAGAAAGTTTCTAGAGTCTTATTCGGAAAAAGAATAGTAACTCTAGATATAGCTTCTTTAGTTGCAGGAACTAAATATAGAGGTCAGTTCGAGGAAAGAATGAAAGCCGTGATGAGCGAGCTTGAAAAAACAAGAGATGTAATTCTTTTCATAGATGAGATTCACACAATAGTAGGTGCAGGTGGCGCTTCTGGCTCGCTTGATGCTTCTAACATGTTTAAACCTGCTCTGGCTAGAGGTGAAATTCAATGTGTAGGTGCTACTACTTTAGATGAGTACAGACAGTATATTGAGAAAGACGGGGCTTTGGAAAGAAGATTCCAAAAAGTTATCGTAGAACCTACAAGTGTAGAAGAGACTATTCAAATTCTTAATAACATCAAGGAAAGGTACGAAGATCATCACAGTGTTACTTATACAGAAGCAGCGATACAAGCGTGTGTTAAGTTAACAACTCGATATATCTCAGACAGGTTTCTTCCAGACAAGGCCATAGATGCATTAGATGAAGTAGGTTCGAGAGTACATCTTCAAAACATTAATGTTCCTCAGGAAATTCTGGATGTGGAAAAGCAGATAGAGGAAGTTAAGGAAGAAAAAAACGATGTAGTTAAGAGTCAGAAATATGAAGAAGCTGCTAAGCTTAGAGATAAAGAAAGACAACTCGGAGAAAAACTAGACGAGGCCAAAAACAAATGGGAAGAAGATTCTAAAAATCACAGAGAGGTAGTTACCGCTGATCATGTAGAAGAGGTCGTAGCTATGATGACAGGAATTCCTGTTCAAAGAATAGCCGAGAAAGAGAGTGGTAAACTAGCTAGAATGGAGGAAGATCTTCAGGGCACAGTGATAGGGCAAGATGAGGCGGTAAAGAAAGTAGCTAAAGCGATAAAACGTAATAGAGCTGGATTAAAAGACCCAAATAGACCGATAGGTTCTTTTATCTTCTTGGGCCCAACAGGTGTAGGTAAAACTCAACTAGCTAAAGAATTATCTAAGAATCTTTTTGATTCTGAAGATTCACTTATTCGTATGGATATGAGTGAGTACATGGAGAAATTTGCAGTTTCTAGATTAGTAGGAGCTCCTCCTGGATACGTAGGTTATGAAGAAGGTGGTCAATTAACAGAGAAAGTTAGAAGAAAGCCCTACTCTATCGTATTATTAGATGAGATAGAAAAAGCTCACCCTGATGTATTCAATCTACTTCTTCAAATTTTAGATGATGGTCAATTGACTGACTCTTTAGGAAGAAAAGTAGATTTCAAGAATACAATTATCATTATGACTTCTAATATTGGAGCGAGACAACTACAGGACTTCGGGACTGGCGTTGGCTTCGGGACTGGAGCTAAAACGGCTAACAATAAGGATGATCAGAAAGGTGTTATTGAAAATGCATTAAAAAAGGCTTTTGCTCCTGAGTTTCTTAACAGAGTGGATGATTTGGTCTTATTTAATTCACTGACCAAAGACGACATTCATAAGATTATAGATATTGAATTAGCTAAACTTTATAGCAGAGTAGAAGATTTAGGATATAAGCTGAAGCTTACTGATGCTGCAAAGGATTACATCAGTGATAAAGGATACGATGCTAAATTCGGAGCGAGACCTCTTAAAAGAGCTATACAGAAATATGTCGAAGATGCTTTAGCCGAAGAGATTATTAACTCTAATATTCAAGAGGGTGATTCTATTTCTATTGACTTCGATAAGAAGAAAGAAGAAATCTCTATCAAAGTTAAAAAAGGAGATAAGAAAGAATCTACAAATGAAGATGAAGATTAATCTTAAAGAAAACAAAATAATAAAAGCCGTTTCTATTTATAGAAACGGCTTTCTGTTTTTTGGCCTAGCCTTTTTTCTTTCCTTGGCATCATCGACTAGCCATGGCCAGAACCCTTCTGATTTAATCTACCAAAAGGACTCGTTAAAAGCAGACCTAGTGGACTTAAAAAAAACGCTTTATGAATCTCATGAAAACCCATTCTTCTATATCGATTCTACCGCATTCGAATTCGCATTTGATTCAATTTACCAAAGTATAAACGAGGACATTAGCCTAGCTGAGTTCAGCACTAAGGTTAGTCAACTATTACAGCTCTTAAAAGATTCACACACAACTCTAAACTTAAAAAGATTTTTTAATTTCACTAGAGCGAACGATGCACTTAACTTATACTTTATTACTTCAAGGATAGGTGACGATTTAATTTTGAGAAAGGACTACTTGGACAGCATACCGTCAGGGTCAGTCATAACCAGTATAAATGGAATAACTGCAGAGAAGATTTTAAAAGATGTAGAGCCGTATTATTTTTATGAAGGAAATTCTTTAGAGCAAGCGCCTATGCTATTAGCAGGCATTGCTCCTAAAATAGTCGCGTTAAACTACGGTGTAGAATTGGTAAACAACATAGAGTTTTCTTACAATGGTGTCCCAAAGAGAATAGATTACCCTGGTATTACTTATAAGACAATCAAGAAGGATAAACGAAGCGATAGTACCAACCCATATAAAATAGAAACTGAAGCAGGAACAGCTTTTCTTAAAATAGGAAGTTTCTCTGCTAAATCTGACAGGTATTACGAACGCTTTCTAAGAAAGAGTTTTAAAAAAATAAATAACCAGAAGACTGATTCATTAGTCATAGACCTAAGGAACAATTTAGGAGGAAGTGTCTGGCGAATGGAGGAGTTGTTCACCTATTTGTCTGGCCCAGACGTCCTATCACCCCATAGTATTTCTATGGTTAAAAGTCCGCTTAGTAGTAAAAAATATGAAAAACTGACTAAAGGCCTTGGAGGATGGATTAGAGTTCATCTTTTTAAAAAAAATGATAAGATGCGTGTGTTTAGAGAAGTAGCAGGCACTCCACTTCATCAAAGGGATACGTTTATTTATAAAGTTTATAGTGCAAAGAAGAAACATGCTTTTAATGGAACTAAAACTCTTTTCATTAATCATTTCTCTGGCAGTGCGAGCGTCCTATTTACATCGCAGTTCAAATCTCTTAGGTTTGGAAAAATTATGGGCACACCTTGTCTAGGACCTTTTGGAGGGACGTGGGGTGATGCTACTCCTTACCTGTTAAATAGAAGTGGGTTACTCGTAAGTATCTCTGTATTAAAATTACATTTAAACTCTCCTCAAGCATCTTCGCCAGAGAGTATTCAGCCTGACGAATATTATTCTCCAACTATTAATGACATCCAGCAAAACATTGATGGACTCAAGAGATATTACATCTCTAAAGAAGCTGGCCAATAGCTCAAAATCTATTTTACGCCCTTCATGAAAAACACGTTAGGCTCTCAATTAAATCTAAAAAATCCGGCAATAAAAGTTTAACCGCCTCAAGCTTAAAGGCTGTTTACAATAATTATATCAAACTCCTTAGGTCTTTGGATAAGGACTTTTTTAAAATCTCCTATTTCATATCTAAAAGCGAACTGTTTTGTTAGCTTTAAATGCTAAGACTCACTTACTTTTACTTCAAAAAAAAGTATGTCTAATGTTTTAATTACAGGTGGGTCTGGACTAGTAGGAACCGCTCTTTCCAGTTTATTAGCCGAACAAGGTCACTCGGTAAAGCACCTGAGCAGAACTAGAAACCTAAGTGCTGCTTTTCCTGCATACGAATGGAACCTAAACGAAGGAACAGCAGATGATGAAGCTTTTCACGGTGTAGAATATATTTTCCATTTAGCAGGAGCTAATATATCCGATGGGAAATGGACAAATCACAGAAAGAAGATTATTACTGACAGCAGAGTTAAATCTGGCGAGCTACTTGCCAAAAAAGTCAAGGAATTAAACATTCCTTTAAGAGCCTTTATAGCAGCAAGCGCCACAGGGTACTACGGGAGTTTAACATCTGAGAAAATATTTAATGAGACGGACTCTGCAGCTGATGATTTTCTAGGAACCGTCTGCAAGAAATGGGAGGACTCATCCCTAAAGTTTCAGGGTATGGGTATTCGAACTGTTTTACTGAGAACAGGCGTAGTTCTCACCTTAAATGGAGGGGCATTAAAAAAACTTTATACTCCAGTTAAATTAGGAATAGCATCTCCAATAGGTAGCGGAAAACAATATATGCCATGGATACATATAAAAGATTTATGCAAATTATACTTAGAGGTCATGAATAAAGATACCTTTTCTGGGCCATACAATGCTGTGTCTCCTAAGCATATCGATAATAATACATTCATTAAAAAGCTGGCGAAATCGGCAAAAAGACCGTTTTGGCCATTAAACGTACCTAGTTTTATTATACATTTACTGTTTGGGGAAATGAGTACGGTCATACTTAACGGCAGCAGAATATCCTCCTTGATGTCTGTTAAACAAGGATTTGTCTTCGAATACGCAGATTTAGAAATGACTTTTAATGATTTAATTTAAAAAAAATAATTTTTTTTGTCGAGTGTATGAATAACTCCCCGACCTTTGCGGCATAAATAAAACATATTATGAGTAACGGAACAGTAAAATTTTTTAACAATGCCAAAGGTTTTGGCTTCATCACTCCAGAAGACGGAGGAAAAGATGTATTTGTACACGCTAACAACTTAAACGGTGATATCACTGAAGGAGATAAAGTTAGCTTCGACATCGAAGAAAGCCCAAAAGGATTAAATGCAACTAACGTAAGCGTTCTATAAGAATATATACAGTAAGTTTTAAGACTTTAAAAGCCTCTCATTTTTGAGAGGCTTTTTTTATGCCCTATTTTTTCCATTCTAAATCAGATTATTAGTCTGTGATGGAATAAACCCCAATGACTCAATACATACCCTAGAATCAATTTGAGTGGCGACTCATAGAATTATTGCAACGCAACAAAGAAGTGCTGAAAATTTTTATTAGCAGAGGATATTTCTTCCCCAATTCCTCTGTAACTTTGAGACATGTACTTTACTCAAGACTTTTTGGACTTTTTTATAGAGCTGGCTGGAAATAACCAAAAGGAATGGATGGATGACAATAGAGCAAGGTATCATTCTTCTGTAAAGGAGCCTTTCGAGAATTTCGTAAGTGATTTGATCAGTGGTTTGCACAAAATTGACTCGAGTATTCAGCCTAATCCTAAGGATTGTATTTTTAGAATTAATAAAGACATTCGTTTCAGCAAGGATAAATCTCCATATAAAACTGACCGATCTGCTGTACTCTCTAAATTTGGAAGAAAGAACAAGGAATACCCGGGGTATTATGTAAGACTTTCTCCTGAAAGTTGTCAAATAGGCGGAGGAGCTTATACTCTTCAGAAAGAAAATCTATTATTTCTTAGAGAGAAGATTCTCTTTAACGCAGATGAATGGCATGAACTCATAGCTGATAGAAAATTTATTAAACACTTTAAAAAAGGCATACAGGGAGAAAAGAACAAATTAATCCCTAGAGAGTTTAAAGGAAAAGAGCTTACGTCTGATTACATTATGAATAAACAGTTCTACTTCATGTCTGATCACTCCTCTGATATAATACTGAGAGAAGACTTAGTCCAGTACTGTTTAGACAGACATAAAACAACCTTAAAAATAAAAAACTTCATGGCCGAAGTATTCGAAAGTTAACACTCATGGAAACATACGCAAATGCTCTTCTTATAGCCATTCCGGCTTTTATAGTTCTTATGCTGATAGAATTGGTATATGGCTATTTAAAACATAATCAAACATATACCGTACTGGACACGGTAGCCAGCATTAGTTCTGGTCTTATTAATGTATTGAAGGATTCTCTAGGACTTATCGTTATTCTTATCTCCTACCCTTTTCTTTTAAGTCATCTTTCTGTTCTAACTCTGGAGGCTACTATACCTACTTTTATTATCGCATTTATCTCTCTGGATTTAGCTACTTACTGGAATCATAGGCTGAGTCATAAGGTAAATGTATTTTGGAATTTACACGTGATTCATCACAGTAGTGAGGAGTTTAATCTCGCTTGTGCTCTGCGCCAGCCGATTTCTAACATTTTGGGCTTCTTCGCTATATTTTTAATTCCTGCTGCTATTTTAGGCGTTCCTGATGAGCTAATAAAAGTGCTCACTCCTTTGCATTTATTTCTACAGTTCTGGTACCACACTAAACACATAGGAAAGCTAGGGTGGCTGGAATATGTTTTAGTTACTCCATCGCAGCATAGAGTGCACCATGCCATTAATGAAATTTATCTCGACAAGAATCTTTCTGCCATATTCAGTATTTGGGATAGAGTGTTCGGTACATTCCAAGAAGAGCTGGAGAGCGTGCCTCCTGTGTATGGAGTGCTAAAACCTGTGAGTACATGGAACCCCGTAATCATTAATTTTCAACATTTCTATGGAATAGCTAAAGATGCTTGGAGAACTAGAAACTGGGCTGACAAATTTAAAATATGGTTCATGCCTACTGGCTGGAGGCCAGATGACGTAACAGTAAAACATCCTATAGAAATAACAAAAGACCCATACGCTCAAGTAAAATACAAAACCACTTACTCTAACCTATTCTCTGGCTACTTTATAGGTCAAATGCTTTTTACTGTTACTGGAATTCTACTCCTTTTCTATTTCTTTGGAGAGTTAACTAGCGCTCAGTTATTGTGCTCAGGAGCATTCCTATCCATAGGGATATTTGGGTATAGCGGCTTAATGGATCGGTATAGATGGGCAGGCATATTCGAATTAGGCAGAGCGGTTTTAGGGTTAATAGTAGCTTTTACATTTCCTGAAGTCTTAGGATTAACAATTTTTCCTGAGTCCATTTTAGGCATTTTAACAACTTACTTCGTGCTTAGTTTCGCATTTACGTTTTACTTCGCGTTTTTAGATAAAGGATTTTCTTTATCTGCGGTGCAAACGTCATAATTAATGAACATTTATTACCTCATTTTATACCTTACTCCTCTTCTTATTCTTTACAGTTACAGGTCAGTTCACCTCGTTACTGAAGGAATGTCTCCTAAAGCAAAATGGGCTGTCAGAATCATCTATTTATTAGTAACTGTAATCGTTTATGCATCTACTACTTACCTAGCAGTAAATAGAGAGAAGTACGAGGGAAATGATTTCATTAGACAATATACCATTATAGGTGCCATCACTTTATCGGTAACTATTCTTAGTATTTCGGTATTTCAGCTTCTCTCTGATTTAGTTCTGGGAGTTAGACTAGCTTCTGCGGGCATATCTGGTAAATCTAATCCTGGAGAACCTATCTCTAGATGGACATTTCTATCGAAGGTAGCATTAGGTGCTGGCGGAGTTATGCTCGGTTCTTTTTTATGGGGAACGACCAAAGGAATTTATGGATGGAGAATTCTTGTCAATAAACGCTCGTTTAAAAACCTACCACAAGCCTTCGATGGAACGAGAATAGTTCAAATATCAGACTTACACTTAGGAAGTTTTAGAGAAAACTTCGGTCCTTTAGAAGAAGCGGTACAATTAATCAATGATCTAAACCCAGACTATATTTTCTTTACTGGAGACTTAGTGAATGAGGAACCAGAAGAAGCTGCTCCATGGGTTCATGTATTTAAGAAACTGAAAGCTAAAAACGGGAAATATGCCATTCTCGGAAACCATGATTACCGCTGGGGAAAAACAGACCCTGAGTTAGAAGCAAAAAATAGAATAGGAGTCAAAACTATTTTAGAAGAAATGGACTTTACTCCGCTATTAAACGAGCACAGAATTTTAGAGAAAAATGGGGAAATAATAGGGCTCGTAGGAGTAGAAAACTGGGGATATTCCCCAGAAGGATGGTTTCCTACCTATGGTGATTATAAAAAATCTGTGGAAGGAATGGAAGAAGTGCCCTTTAACATATTACTAAGTCACGATCCTACTCACTGGGAGCATCATATAAAAGGAAAAGAAGCGGTAGACTTGACTCTCTCTGGTCATACGCACGGTGGACAAATGGGAATTACTATTCCTGGATTGTTTGAATTTAGCGTAGCCAAATTTCTATATAAAAGGTATGCTGGTTCATACTCAGAAGGTGATCAGCATTTATACATAAACAGAGGAATGGGATTTTTAATTTTCCCTGGGCGTGTAGGCATGCCGCCAGAGATAACACTTCACGAGATTAATAAAGCTTAAAATTAGAGTCGTATTTATTTGCAGTAGTTTACTTATTTCTCACTCTATCTATTCTCATAAGGAAAAGCTGTTATAGGATTTAACCTAACTTCATAACATACGTTATAAAGTTAACACCGCATCCTTCCATGGAGTTGAGGGGATTTATTTTCTTTTTTTCTTCAGAAATGAAAACCTACATTTATAACTTCCATAAAAAATGACTCCTGCATAATGACTACTTTATGATTCAAGCAAAAACTAAAATAGCTAAATCAAATGATTACTAACTTCTTAGAGTCCTCTACCCTTCAATTCAAGTATTACCAATCTCTAGGAGAAAAAACATTCAATCAGCTCACTGAAGCTGAACTACTCCACCAACCTAATAAAACCTCCAACAGCATAGCTATCCTAGTAAATCACATGCATGGGAATATGCTCTCTAGATGGACCGATTTTTTAACAACGGATGGAGAAAAAGAATGGAGAAAACGAGATGCTGAATTCGAAGATATGATCCAATCTGAGGATGATCTAAAGAAAAAATGGAATGCCGGCTGGGAATGTTTGTTTTCAGCATTGCAAAGCGTAAATGAGGGAAATTTCAATGAACTAATTTATATAAGAAATCAAGGTCACACCATTACAGAAGCCATCTTAAGACAATTAGGCCACTACTCCTATCATGTAGGTGAAATTGTGTTTTTAGGGAAAATGATTAAGGGAAATGAGTGGCAAAGCCTGTCTATTCCTACAGGTGGATCTCAGGCTTATAATGCTGTTAAATTCTCTAAACAAAAATCTAAGGAGCACTTTACTAAGGAGATTTTAAAAAATCCTGTTGAAAAAAACCCATGATACTATCAGAACACTAAGCAGGTAAATGAATAGATATCAGTAATATTTACATCTTAAAAAATAGAATGGTACTTAAAAGTAGTTAGAGACAACTACGCAAACTTTAGTGGCAGAGCAAGGAGAAAAGAATTATGGATGTATTTATTGTTCAATATGATTTTCGTTATTGCTGCGACAATTTTGGACAATGTATTGGGATTAACACAGGTTATCTCAATAACAGATGAAATTTCATACGGACCAATTTATATTATATATGGACTTGCAGTTTTTATTCCTGGTTTAGCTGTGATAGTAAGAAGACTTCATGACGTAGGCAAAAGTGGGTGGATGTATCTAATTTTTCTAATACCACTAGTAGGAAGTATTTGGCTTTTGGTGTTATTGGTTACTGATAGTAAACCCGGAGAGAACAAATGGGGACCTAATCCTAAAGAAGTAGATGACTCCTTTTATTCTGGAGATGTAACTTTAGATGAGAACGTTTAATCCATAAATTCAAATCATATTTTAAAAGCCTTCTTCCGAGAAGGCTTTTTTGTCTACTGTATTTCAATTCTTCGGTTTTAATCTCAAACCTCTTCTTACAAGAGCATTCATCATTCTAAGTGATTCTTTCGTGAATTAATTTATCTGTTTGGTGAGGTTTCCGGCATAACTAGAACAAGGCTTGAAGCGTTATTTGCATTTATATAAAAAAAATATGCCAGTCTATCAGTTTTTCAAAGAGCAAAAAATAAATACGACCGTAGATGAAATATGGGATTTCGTTTCATCACCAGGAAATTTAAAAGAGATTACTCCTGATTATATGGGATTCGAAATTACTACTGGCCACACGAGTGACGTTATGTATCCCGGAATGATTATTAGTTATAAGGTGAGTCCGATTTTAGGAATTAAAATGCCTTGGGTAACGGAAATAACTCATGTTTCAGATAAAGATTACTTCGTAGATGAACAGAGAAAAGGCCCATATAAAATGTGGCATCACGAGCATAAAATAATTGAAACCGATGATGGCGTGATTATGACAGATTTAATTACTTACGAGCCTCCATTCGGTTTTTTAGGTGGTATAGCTAATAAACTGTTCATTAAGAAACAGCTTAACGCCATCTTCGAATACAGAAGAAAAATAATAGAAGAGAAGTATAATAAAAACGTGGCAACGCTCAAACCGACAAAACGAACCGCATAAACGAGAAAAAGGCTATAGCTGTATCAATAAATTTTCACTGCCCTTGTCACGCCTTAAACATCTGAATATGGGGAATATTATCCTCTAGGTACATTTCTCCAACCTTCTCAAAACCTAGCCTTTCATAAAACTTTCTGAGGTGCTCCTGAGCAGAAATTTTTATCTCAGTTTCTCCCAAAGTTTCTATATAATCTATCCCATCCTGCATGAGTTGGTGTCCAAGCTTATATTTTCTGTAGGATTCTTTAATGATCACTCGGCCTATAGCTATCTCTTTATAAGAAACGCCTTTATCTAAAATTCTAATGTACCCGATAACATCTCCTTCTTCCGTCTCATAGTAAAGATGAGTAGCATTCTGGTCCTTACCATCTAAATCTGAATACGGACAGTCCTGCTCTACCACGAACACATCTATTCTTAGTTGAATTATTTTGTAGAGTTCATCTAAGCTTAATTCACTAAATTTTTTAATTCTTCTATGATGTTTGATCTCTTTCATATTTCTTCTAAGCGTTGCAATGCAAAAATATATAAATTTTTCTCTCTAAATATCAATTAGTTAAAGTCGCACTAATGAATAACCGTCAATTACTGTAACCAACCTTTTCTTATACCCGTAAACTTAAGAGAATTGGTTATTCAAAATGAAGTTAATAGTTAATAACAGCGTATAATTATTAAGGTTTAATAGAGAAAGGGCCCAGACTGTAAAAAGTCTGGGTTTTTTTTGTGCTCATTATTTTAAGCGAAGTCTAGCTACATTTGTATTCATGGCTAAATCCCTTAAAAACATTAATCCTGTTCCAGCAGATCTAGAACTTAGGTCTTCAGATGTTCCTGAAAGAATAAGCTGGAGTAGTGTTTCTGATCAGATTATGTCTGTAATGAACATAGAGAGAGGTGTGTTTTATACCCTTATAGAGTTACTCTTTAGACCAGGAAAAGCGGTTAGAATTCATTTATTCAAAAACAGAAAGAGGCTTTTAAATCCGATTCGATTTTTAGCCTTATCTACTACCCTAGCCACTTTAGTTACCTTTCATTATTTCTCGATTTCAGAATTCTCTGAAACATTCTACTTAGACATTAATTCTGAACAAGTGGAGATTTCTCCTATTGATAATGACTTGATTGCCATTACAGGAAACCGGCTGATAGACATGCTGAAGCAATTTACCAATCTTAGTTATTTCTTCTTAGCACCAGCTGGTGCTATAGCTGCATGGTTTTTTGTAAGAAAAAAGTATACTGTTCCTGAATTAGCTGTAGCTAATTGTTACATGTGGTCTATGGTAAACTGTGTTACCCTTATTTTCACTCCATTTAGGAATTTCGAAGGCTTAGAATATTTAGGCTATGGAGTTACTCTATTCTTCGGGATTTTTTATCCGCTGTTCTTTTATACATCATTCTTTAATGAAGGGTTTAAGGGATTCGTTAAGGCTTTCTTAGTAAATGGAATTAACCTTTTTCTTATCCTTCTCTTCTTTGTAATCTTTGCCGTATTTACGTTTTACGATCTAGAAGCTCTTCTTAAACCTAACGCTTCCTCCTTCTAGAGGTATATTAAAAGAAGCTAGAAATCTCCGAAATGAAGTGCCCTATGAATTTATAATTCACTGCCAGGATAAATACCACTCCGAATATAGCTCCTGAGATATGTGCATCATGGGCTATACCAGTCCCTCCTCTCTTATTCATATACGCTTCATAGATAAAAAGTCCTATACCCATCACTATAGCTGGAATAGGGAACGGAATAAACATAAGATGTAACGTATTCAATGGAAACAGTACAATATAAGCCAGAAGAATAGCAGAAACTGCTCCTGACGCTCCTAAAGAATTGTAGCTTGGATTGGAAGAATGTTTTCTCATAGCTGGAACTACAGCGTATAAAAACCCTCCTACATAGAGGATAGTGTAAATTATCCTTCCCTTAAGTACTCCCCAAAAAGGGATATCAGGGAAAGTCATGGTCCATAAAACGGGGTCAGTAAACACCTGCTCTAAGGTTAAGCCAAAACCAAAAAACACATACATATTAAATCCTAAATGCATATAATCTGAATGGATGAATGCATGGGTAAATGCTCTATACCATTGGTTGTGTTCTTTTACTAGGTAAGGATTAAAAAGCCAATTGCTCTTTAGTTCTTTGTTATTAAATGCTGCTAATGAAGCTAGAATAGTAATGCCTAAAATGACAAACGTGATGGGTGTCTCAGAAAAATTCATGTGTTAGCTTGTGTGATCTGTAACTATAACCCACTGCCCATCTACTTTTTTCCAGATAAGCGAAAAATGACCTCCTACATCCAGTGTATCTCTTTCTAGATTCCATGAACCTAGCATGTAAGCCGCATCGACAGATAAAATATCTAATTTCTTTACTTCGAACTCTAAAATTCCCATTTCTTTCTGTGTAGGATAACCCGCCTTATAAGCGTCTAAAGTCTCTTGCCATCCATACCTCACTCCAGTTTTACTCATAAAAGCCATAGAATCACTTTTCCAGTAATGCTCCATAAATGTTGGAATATCACCTGCGTTCCATGCCAATTTCTGAGCTTCTAGATTGGTTTTAATAATTGAAATGGTTTTGGCTTTATCATGCTGCACCTCTACCCGTTGATGTTGACAACTGAATAGCAACAAACTAATACCCACTAAATATAAATTATTCATTTTGTTTTTCTTAAAAAGCTTCTCCAATAGTAAAATAAAAATTGGTTCCCTCAGGAGTAAATGCATAATCTACTCTAATTTTAATTCCTTTTTCTTTGTCTAAGGTATATCGCAGACCAGCACCATAGGTATATCTCCATTTACTATCAGCTAACTCGTTTAAAGAAGGCATTACACTTCCTGCGCTCAAGAAACCTACTCCACCTATTCTTCTCCAGATATCTCTTCTAACTTCTATCTGCGGAACTATAGAAACATCATCTATGTATCTGCCCTCTAAATACCCTCTTAATCTTTTAGTTCCACCTAGTCTGGCTTTTTGGAAAAACGGAACATCTCCCCAGTTAATATCTCCGTATAACTGTGCTGCCAGCGTTACTTTCTTCAAACTCCAAAACTTCCTAGCATCTAAGCGCACCCTACCGAAGTTAAACTCGCTGCCTATGGCTTTATTAAACCCTTGATAAAGGACACTCACATAACTTCCTTTAGACGTGCTGTACACATTGTCTCTTTTATCTAATCTAACCACCGGACCAAATCCACTTATGACTCCCCCTGATTCTCCTAGGACATCGGTAGAATCTAAAATCCTATCTGCTTCTATTTTATAGATATCTGGAGTATCTATCCAATACCTAAAACCAGCAAAAATATCTTTTTTCACTTTCTTCAAGCCGTCTATTTGAAACCTAAAATAACGCGAATTATAATTTTCAAAGTCTTCTTTTCTGCTATCATCGCCTAGCCCATAGAAAGGATATATATAATCGTAATATCCAAACTCGCCCTCTATTACATTACTCCACTCATCCAGGTAAATATTAAAAGGCAGATAGATTAACACCTGTTTACGCTGAGTATATGAAGCGGCCAACTGCAGCTGGCTAGAAGGACTGATGCTATCATTCTTGTCTATATAAAAATTATATATTCCTCCTGCACCGAATCCCCACTCGGTTTCTGGAGTGTAATATGCCGCTGGAAATCCTATTAATAAATTCTTTCTTTCGCTACTAGTTGTGTCGTTTTCTTGCGTAGCAATATCTGTAACTTCTTCCTGACCGTTTCCATGGAAAAAGCTCAAGAGAAAAAATAGAAGAAGGAAATTCTTAAACATTAAGCCAAGATACTATGTGATTGTTTACTTTCGAAAACGATTGAAAAAAGATATACCTATTGCAACGCAGATATTATAAATTTAACAAGCCATACGGCTACCTATCACAGTTTACTGATGAAGGAAAATGGAAAGGTCTCTCCCAAATTCTAAACCTGCCTGAAGATGTCTACAGTGTGGGAAGATTAGATGCCGAGTCTGAAGGTTTACTTCTTTTAACCAATGATACTTCTATTAATCAACGGCTTCTCCTACCTAAAAATAAGCATGAAAGATGTTATTATGTTCAAGTAGATGGAGAAATCACCGATGAGGCTCTAGCTCAACTCGCTAAATCTGTCACTATAAAAGTGAGTAAAAAAGCCTATAACACATTGCCTGCCAAAGCCACCCCATGTGCGCAGCCAGATTTTATTTGGGAAAGAGACCCACCTATTCGAATAAGGAAATCTATTCCTACTTCATGGGTGAAACTCATACTGAGTGAAGGTAAAAATAGACAAGTAAGAAAAATGACTGCTGCTGTGGGGTTTCCTACCCTTAGACTGGTTAGATTTTCTATAGAAGAGCTTTCTTTAGCTCATCTGGAACCCGGAGAAATGAAAGAATGTGATGAGAGTGAATTTAAAACGATGCTCCACTTGTAATTTTACTAGATATTAGCGGCATGAAGTATATGATAAATATCATTCGATTAATCTTAATAGTAATTATAGCAGGCTACGGTTCTACGATAGGACTAATCATTCTGCTATTTACAGGTTCTACTGATAAATGTATTAACACTGCAGTATACTTATTCTCTAACGGTGTAATGTTTGTGTGCGGCACTAAATTTGAGAAATATGGAAATGAGGATATAGAAAAATCTCCTGGTAAAATTTATGTTTCTAATCATGAGAGTCACTTAGATCCTCCAGCTGTTTCGCTGGCTTGTCCACATCCGCTGTATTACATAGCTAAAAAGGAAATGAAATATGTGCCCTTTATAGGCTGGTACATCTGGTTAACAGGGATGATTTTTATAGATAGAAAGAATAAAATGAAATCTCAAGAGTCCATAAAAATCGCTGGAGAGAAGGTTAAGAACGGGAAGAACGTAATCTCATTTGCCGAAGGAACGAGATCTAAAACGGGTGAACTTATGCCTTTTAAGAAAGGCGCTTTTAGAATGGCCAAAACTCATGGGTTGGATATCGTGCCTATTGGTATTTTAGGAAGCAGAGACATTATGGCGGCAGGAAGCTTAAGGATAAACTCTGGAAAAACACTGAAAGTAAATATAGGAGAAGTCATAAAAGCAGAAGATCACGCAGACTTGACCTTAGACGAACTATCAAAACTAACTCGTGAGAAGGTAAAAGAGCTTATAGAAGAGCTGAAAAGAAAGTAGAAATCAATGCAAGACTACCTGTTACATCTTAGAAAATTAGGCTTAGGGCCAGACGCTTCGATGGCAGAGGTAAAGAGCGCTTTCAGAAAAAACGCCAAACATTTACACCCCGATGTTAATCCTTCTGCCAGTGCGAAGGATGAATTCGCTCGGCTTAGGTTCTCTTATGATTTTATTCTTTCCTACAGAAACACTAAGAGAACGCAACAGAATTATAAGAAAAGAGAACCTATAAAAAAAGATGACGATCTTAATCTCAAAAAAAAATATGGGACTCACAAAAACTGGGATATCGAAGAAACGCGAAAGAAAAGAGCAGATGCACAAGAACGAGCAGAAAACCTAAAACAAGAGTATTTAGCTTCTGAAGAATATACGCTAAGGTTAGTATTTAGCCGCTTCTTTAATTATGTGGCACTTTTTCTATTGATGATTATTGTAGGTTTAATGATTAAGTTTCTGCTAGAAAGGGGACTGCGAGGATTTTTAACGTTTCCGATATTATTCGCTATCGGCTTTCCTTTGTGGTGGGCCTATGTACGGAAAACATTTAAAAACCTATCCATTGAAGATTTCAGACAGTCGCTAAGCCAGGTTAGTAAAACTTATAAATTTTGGACTTATACTATGGTGATTACCTCTTTCATCATATTCTTTACTGCTACTATGCACACTGTGGTAAGCTCTTCTTTGATTATCTCTCTCTTTCTTCTTCTGGGAATAGGAGCTAAATATGTTACTGGAACTCTACTTAAATACAAGAAGAACAAACAGAATTATATATCGTTTGGCTTAATCCCGTTTGCTCTTAGCTTACTTTTTTTGACGAATTTTGTTCTTTCACATTCTCCTACAGAAAAAAAACACGCTTACCAATTTAGCCCTTACCAAGGAGAGCCTTCTTCTATGGCAGATGGTCTAATCTATCTAGAGGATGGAGTATGGGCGGATGAATATTTACTAAGGATGTACTTCAATAAGGAAGTTCGAAAAGCTTCTCACATTAATGTGAGAACCGAGAAAGGTCTATTTGGAATAGAAGTTCTTAAGGAGTATAGCTTTTCAGGAAACAGATAAACAAGTCTAAATTTAGGACAATAAAAAAGGCCAGCTATGCTGGCCTTTTTTTTATACGGGTAATATCTATTACCTAACAATAGTAATATGTCCTTTCTTAGTAATGTTTCCTAGTTCGTGATAGGACTTAGTAGTTATGATGAAATTATATACATCATCTTTAACATAATGATTTCTACCTAGAAATGAGCCATCCCAGCCTTCATAAAGGTCTTTCGTTTCGAAAACCACTTCTCCTAGTCTATTAAATATAATACAATGGTATGCTGTGGGGTCAGCTGCTGAAGAAACCGGCAGCCATACCTCGTTTAATCCGTCTTGATTTGGAGTAAACGTATTAGGAATGTAAAACGAAAAATCTATCTGCTCAAATACTGCTACCACAGTATCTGTTTGACCAAAGTTAAATACTACGTTGGGATCATTGTTTGATGGTGTAGGTGCATGAGAGGAACTTGTCCAGCCTATAAATTTGTAAAACGGATTCTCTACTGCTGTAAACACAGACGGTACATTTCCCTGAATCACTCCAGTCCATTCTGTGCTCGTTACATATCCTAAATCAAAGCTTACTATACCTGCGTTTTCAGGTTTCACTTGGACTGTAATGTCATAATTCGCTAACTCTATAAACACCGCTACTATGGCATCACCAGACTGAATACTAGCAGAAACTGCTGTCTGTAGGTTATCTGGAGTAAATATTTGACCCGCAGCCTCCCAATGACTGAAATACCACCACTGGCCTATAGGCGTAGCTATTAAGTCTATATTATCATTAATGATATACGTCTCTATGTGAGGATAAGTAGCTAAAGCTAATCCATCTAGATTTACTGTTCCTGAGCCTACAGGAAAAACATCAATGGATATATCCCAGTGCTCAGTATAAATAAATACAGCTGTTATCGTTCCATCTCCATTTATAATAAAATCTAAAAGAGCATCTGTATCATTTCCATCTATAATAACACCTCCTGAAGTCACCCAGTAATCAAACTCATACCATTCATTAGCTGTAACGTCTAACGTTAACGTTCCGTTTTCTATAATATCTATTATACCACCTGCGCCATAATCCTCTCCTGAACTCGTTATTACACCTGCATCTGCATCTGATAAGTCTAGCGTAACGGAGAAAGTAGGAACCTCTTCAAAAATAGCGACAAGAGTGTCTTCAATAAGAAAATCAAAGTCAGCTATGGCGGAGAATTCATTTGGGTTAAGAGTATGATTATTTAACTGCCATTGAACGAACTGCCAACTAGCATCTGCGGGGGCTGCCTCTACATCCATATTCAAATCTACAGCGTAATCTGCTGTAGTAGGATAAGCTGGAATAATTACGCCTTCTGCAGTAATAGTTCCTGAGCCTGCTGGCATAACATCGAATGTAAGCGGCTCACTTAAGAAGACATCAAACTCTGCTATAATCGTATCATTTTCACATGCATTTAATGAAATAACTGCATCATCATCGTCTCCGAGAATTTCATTATATATTACTTCCCAGTTATCAAATATTTCAAATCCACTTTCTATAGCTGATAGTTCTAATTGACTAGCTGATGTATACGTGTATGTTCCTGGTGTAGTAATCTCTATTCCATCTACCATTATACCTCCGAATCCCGGAGGGTCTGTTTGGAAATAGATATCAATAGGAGCATTATTGGGAATAAATGTAGCCTCTACGACTAAATCACTCGTTAAATTAACTTCTTGATTAAACGCCATAGGGTCTGCAAATACAGCATCACCCGAGACCACATTCCATCCAGTAAATGTAGACCCACAAGTTTCTATAGCTTCTAAAGAAATAGTTAATCCTCCGAAATAAATTCCTTCGAACGTATCTGTTACAGACGTGGTACTGAATAAAATTTCTCCTACTCCGTTTACATTTGCGGTAACATTAAAAGGGCCTTCTAAATCTGGAAAACAATCTTGAATAACAGTATATACAAAGTCATATCTGTCACAATTGAATTGTCTTATAGCATCAATATTCCCCTGCCACCCTGCTACACTTCCACCCCATCTATCTACTTGACCTTGCATCTCTGGAAGCATCTCAGCCTCGAATTGATCTAGCAGTGCAGTTAGTGCATCGCAATGCAAGGCTCCATTTAATAAGTCAGAGTATCTGTTGATGTAATCTTGAAAGAATGATTCGTTTTCTAACAGGTTACGGTAAATCTCCGAATGACCTACATCGGAATTCCATGAAGGTCCATTGCCGAATACTGTAGCCACCTCACATACAGTTGGCGATTCAAAACCGGTAGAACTCCACCCAGTATAATTCTGTCCTAATCCAGAAATATTATCCATGTCCCATAGGGCATATCTCCAAGGCATAGGATTATCTGGATTTAAACCTTGCCACCATTTGGTATTCCAGTTTAGCCAATCCGAATTCACGAAAAACGTATTAATTATCATGTAATCGATGAAGCTCTCTTTACTAATTAATTGCAACGCTGCTTGATAATTAGCGTCTACAGTCATATCATTCAACCGAATGAAATCATACGTGTCTTCCCAGTTCTGCAGAGTTCCATATTCTACATCTACTCCTCCCCACTGCTCTAGCATGTCCATCTCATCTCCAGATGTATTATAATATTCTTCGGTGAAATCTTCGTCTATTCTTTCTCTGTATTCATAAACTCCCCAGTAATCACCATTTAAATAATTTATCGTGTGCTCATAGGTTCTTTCGTCTAATTCTAAATCTGCATTATGACTAACAGTTTGTACCCATCCATCTCTTAAGTGAGCTGCGGTAGGAGGACCGTCCTGATAATTATCAGAACCGGCTGCTTTGATGATTAACACATCAAAATCTGTTCTATCTTTTACAGAAAACATCTGGTGATCTATCTTATTGGCATACCCATATTCATCATGAACATGAAGCCTCATTCCTCTCTGGTCATAAGCCCATGAGTCATTTCCATGCCTTCTCATTTCTCCTTCTAACTGCCATTGTCTAACTCCAGCTTCATCGAAAAATTCTACAGAAACAATGTGAGGACCTCCGCCTCCACCCCAGCCGCCTCCGCCTCCACCAGAACCTCCACCTCCGCCCCATATCTCTAATTGGCCGTTGACAGAGAATGTAGAAAACGTGTGACTAACTCCTATAAAGTATGTATTAGTCGCGGTAAAACTTTCAATATGATCAGAACCTCCATCAGAAAAGCTTTTAGCTCTTAATGTAGTTACGTCTGCTAAATTCACTGGGGCAGCATATAAAGCTGAGCCAGCATCAGGCTCTGTTCCGTCTGTAGTATATCTAATATCGAAACCTGGATCTGTGGTTATAGAAATATTCTGTGCTCCTCCGTAAAATCCTGCTGCTTGACCGAAAACAGGAGTAGGCGCATAATCGGTAACTCCACCTGCATTAGCGTTTCCTGGTGTAGGGTTTTCGAAAACTCCCCACACTGCTCCTCCATCTGTTAACCTCCCTGAAGAGTGCCCTAGTTTGTTCGGAGATTCTATCCAAACTTGATCTAGAATAGTTAACCCTGGATCTGAGAGTATAACATACTCTTGACGCATTTGAGTAAGTTTGAAATCTGCATGATGATTAACACCATCTGACTCCCCTCTACCTGAAGCCCACACTCTTACTGTTTCGCCAGCATTAACGGTAAATCCCAATGGAATCTCCCATTTATCTAAATTATCCGGATTATCGGTTAGAAAAAAGCCTCCTAGATTAACCGCAGCCCCTCCAGAATTATATAGCTCAAACCAATCTGGATCATCTCCGTAATTGTCTGTCCAAACGTCTCTATTGGCCGCGCTATATTCATTAATAACAACTTGTGATTCAGCGTTTATTGTAATAAGTAAAAATAACGCTAATGCTATTTTTTTCATGTATTCAAATTTATCGGTGCAGGTGTCCTTGCAGTAACACAAATTTAGTACAAGAATGGTTGCTTATACCCTCATTAATTTAAGCCTTAGAAACATTCTAATTATTGGTCACTAATGTAACCCTAGACTAGTTAAAAGAAGTTATTTGATAATTATAAAAGAATTAGTTAGTACTAAGGAGAGAACTCAATTATTTTTGCACCGCACTAGAAAAAACACTTCAATGTCAGAACATACAGATCATAACGAGCCAGAACAGAATGAAATCGCTGGACCAGTGGTGTTTGCACTTAGCTGTTTCGCTATAGTTATAGCAGTTATCTACCTTATTTCTTAAGGACTCTTCTAAAAATATTAGCACTCCTATTATCTGATAGTATCAAGGTATAAAAGCCCACGTCATGTGAACTTATGTCTAGCGTGAGCATTCTCTGGCTTCTTATATCTTCTAAATGAATAGTCTGACCTAGATTGTTAATTAACATGAGTTTCCCTGTAAATGACTGATTGAATTCGATAGTCATTAAACCTTCTGAAGGATTAGGGTAAACCATAAATGCTAAAGATGTATTTTCCTCTATTAAATCTGTCAAGCACTCCCCTTCTATCCAATTAGTTACTCCAGCATTAATAGCTTCGCACTCATTCGTATAAGTTACAGAATCACATCCACAGACTGGAAGATACTGTTCACTACAGATTCCATTAGGATCTACTTGCTGAGGATTAAAACACGCTGATTGATCGCAGCCAGTGCAGCTAGCCATATCAGTGAAGAATGATTCGGAATAATCTACCCCATCACTAGCCGTATAGTCACATCCACTAACATAAGTGCATAGGCCATCTACTATACTTACTCCTAGAAGCATGTCACAAAAACCGAAATCTATATTGGATAAATCATCACAGGGTTCTACTTGAGATGAACATGGGCCATCTGTGTATGTAGTAATTCCATAATAATTTTCAGCTTCACACGAGTTATTATAGGTTATTCCATCGCAGCCGCATACTGGTATTACTACGGTGGGACAAACGGCTTCTAAATTTATTTGATTAGGATTTACACAAGAACCACACTCTGAGCTACAGTCCTCGTAAGAAGTGAAAAAATAGGCGGAGTAATCTACTCCATCAAACCCTGTGGTAGAACATCCAGAAATACCTACACAGCTATTATTAATTATACAAACACCTAAAAACATAGCACATTCGCCAAAATCTGCATCTACAAGGTCTAAGCATTTGGTGGTTTGAGCGTTGCAATTAATTAAAAGATTACTAGTATAACTACAATCTCCATCTGTAACAGTAAGTACCACATGATAATCTTCATTTACAGGTTCACCATCAGAGACGGTGGTAAAACTAGCACACGGGCTTAATTCCGAAGAAGTTTCACCATTCCCGAAATTCCATTGAAAATCAGCTTCTTCGCTTAATTCAGTGTTAGGCTCTACCTGAAAGCAATATTCGTCTGCAGCATACGATTGAGGCTCATCGTCAGTCCCAAAGGAACCTTGGTAAGTAGATTGAATACTAGTTTCAGCGTTGCAAAGCGAACTAGAACAGGGACCATAAGTCCAATTTGGAATTCCACTGGTTAATGCAAAGCAAGAATTAGAATATTCTACTCCATCACACCCACAAACGGGATCAAAGATTGAAATACATAATGCTTCTGGATCATAAAAACACGAATCGAAACAATCTGACTGCTGGGCTATTATATTAAATGAACATGTAATAGCGAAAATTAGGAATAGAGCTTTCATAACTTAAAGATGCATAAAACTAACAATCCGTTGCATTTTAAATATAAATAATGTACGCTCTTTGAAGTTTACTCGCCTTATTTATGGTGATTTTATAAGACTATTTCAGAACTTCTCTTTCCATTCACACTGGAAATAATTCTACTTTTCCAACGCTTACCTCTGAATGATTTGACTCCTTCCTAGAGTAGGATAGCGCCATTAATTTTGTTTAACCTTAACTAATTATGTAATTGGTTAACAGAAACCTAAAACATACTAATGAAGAGGAATCTAACATTCATCTGGATAAGACATGCTATTAAAGTTTGTGAGCTTTCAGTTGCTTTTATTGCAGGGTTATAGTTACTAGTGTGTTTCAGCTTTAGCTTCACCAGACTTCACCAAGTCCATTTCATCTATTAGTCTAGTAGCTCCTGCATACTTATCTATTATAAAGAGCACATAGCGAATGTCTACCATGATATTTCTACACTGGTTAGGGTCAAACATAATATCACTCATGGTACTTTCCCATGACCTGTCGAAGTTTAAACCTACCAAATGACCTTTGCCGTCTAAGGCAGGACTTCCAGAGTTACCACCAGTGGTATGATTAGATCCAGTAAAACAGACTCTTAATTCTCCATCTGAGTCTGCATACTTACCATAATTTTCTTTTTTCAATAAGGTTACTAAATCTTCTGGAAGCTCATAGTCTTTTAATCCTGAAGCATTCTTAGCCAAGATACCATCTGCTGTAGTATAAAACTTATACTCCATGCCATCTCTAGGCTCACTCCCTTCAGCTTTACCGTAGGTTAATCTTAATGTAGAATTAGCATCTGCCCAGTAATCCTTATTAGGAAAGAATTTCATTAATCCTTCTGTATAAACCTTCATTTTGCTTTCTATTTCTCCATTATACTTTCTGTATGATGGAAGAGCTAGTGTATAAAACACCTCTACTACTTGATTGGCTAGTTTAGATGCCGCAGACTTCTGAAACTTCTTGTGCTTTCCTTTTGATATATCACTGATATAAGAAATACAGCCTTCTCTACTCGTTAGGACTTTATTTTTAAATACTTTTTTAGCATAAATGCCCCATCCTTCCTTTCCAGCGAGTAATGCCACTGGTTCTAAATTATCATCTAAATACTCTGAATAAAGTGGTGTTAGTGCTAAGAATATTTCTTGGTCTATACTAGCGTTATAATCATCGAAATAATCATTTACTGTTTTAGTGAATTTATCCTTAAGCGTTTTCTTTTCTTCTTCTTTCTCTAGATTTAGGTATTCTCTTCCGAAATTAGATACGTCTTTAGCGAAAGAGATAATTTCAGGTCCATAGTAATAATATTCTATAAATAATTCTCTGGCTCTCTTATAAGACTTGTTAGCTTCCTGAAGCTCATTAAGATCTGCCAATACACTTGAATACCTGGCTTCATCCTTTACCCTATTTTGGAATTCTACTTCGAGTGTCTGTTTTTGTCCAAGGGCGTCCATACGTTTTAACCCTCTGTTCTGACCTTTCCATTTTTTCCAAGCATTACTTATACCAGACTGCTTAGAGGCATACTGTATTTTGGTTTGTTCATCTGCTCTCATGGCTGCATCTATAATGTTCAAGCTTTCATCTCTCATATGAATTCTCATCGGATTAGACTCATTCATTACATACTCTACTGCATCTGAAGTTAGAAATTGTTCCGTTTTCCCTGGGAATCCAAATACCATGGTAAAGTCTCCTTCATCTAAACCATCTAACGAAACTTTCAAATGCTGAATAGGCGTATATGGGACATTAGAGTCACTGAATTCTGCTGGTTCATTCGTAGCATCTGCATATATTCTGAACAGTGAAAAATCACCTGTGTGCCTTGGCCAAACCCAGTTATCTGTATCTCCACCAAACTTACCTACCGCATCAGGTGGCGACCCTACTAGTCTCACATCCTTATACGTTTTAGTTACTATTAAGAAGTATGAGTTACCATAATTATAAGCCCTCACTTTGGCTGCTAAAAGCTTACTAGTAGCTGACTCCTCGATAGCTTTTGAGTTTTCCTGTAGTTTAGCTTGGACTTCTTCTGTAGTCATTCCATCAGTAATTCCTTCCATCATTCTGGAAGAGACATCTTCTATTCTATCTATCAGTGTAGCCGTGAGTCCTTCATTTGGTAATTCATCTTTCAATGTAGATGCCCAAAATCCATTTTTAAGGTAATTATTCTCTAAGCTACTATGGCTTTGAATTTGACCATATCCACAATGATGATTCGTAAGGAGTAATCCCTGGTCTGAAATTAATTCTGCTGTACATCCTCCTCCAAAATGAACAATAGCATCCTTTAGACTGCTATGATTAATACTATAAATATCTTCTGCAGATAGTTCTAAACCCATAGCTTGCATGTCATCCTCTACTGCCTTTAACAGTGTAGGAATCCACATACCTTCAGTGGCGTTTATATTAAGGGAAATTAATAGCGCTATGGCTACGCAAATGTTTACACGGATAGTTTTCATGAACTTTTTTTTATCAGATGCCTAAAATACAGAATTAACTCAGTCTATAATACTTCTATAATAGAAGAAAACTTAAAACTCACTGATGACATCAGGTCTTTTTGTTCTGGAGTAAGACCAAAATAGTCTCCTCGTTTCTTAAGAATTTTATCTCTAAAAAGATGTTTAAGGATAGGTTGTATTTTCTGTTTGTTTTCTATAAATATAGCCTCCGTTACCTGATAGCGCTCATTACAAGTGCACTGCCTAAAACTAATTAGTCCTTTCCATTTTTGGTTTTTCAACTCCCTAACAAACAAATAGGTACTGTCCTCATAGATAGATGTATGGATTACTTTAAAGTAACTATTTCCTTTTAAAATTGTTATAGATTTAATTTCGCTTAACTCATATTTCCGATCGGCTTTCACCTTACTGTATGGTGAGATGAGTCCGTTTTTATATCCTGATATAGTTCCCGTAACAGTGTCATTCGACATTAGAACTATCTCTGCTGGAACTTTTTTGGCAGATGCCTCCGTACCGATGAATAGAACGAACACTGCTATTAGAACTCTAAGCATCTTAGAATTCAACTCTAAGCCCAATGTTCAATGGAGCTATTTCGGGAAGCTTTATATCATTTCGGATAGCTTCATATTTCTTAAACAAGTTAGAGATTCTATACTCTCCATAAAGTGCCAAGCCATTTCTACCTATAGCCGCTGTGGCATAGTACTGCAGAAGCTCTATATACTGAAGTCTTTTATACGTAATATTTACTTCTTCTGCTCCAGCATTGCCCTGTGCTTGTGGGTCTATCTCGTTTTCAATTTTCATTCTAGAGGTAATGCGGATAGCTCCTACTGCTCCTACTTCTATAAAGGCTCCTTCTTTTACTCCATGTTTCCCTAAGTGGAACCTATTCGTCAGTCCTATTCTTCCTGTATATAGATGCAATTGCTGGCGGTCATTTATATGATTTACAGAAAGAAGGTTAGCTGAATCCTGGTCCAATTTAAAGTTGTCAAATTGGATACCGTAGTTTAGTCCTAGACTATAAAATTTAGCTGGTCTAAATAACTTCATTCCAGAATAATTAATACTGCTAGAAGACCATAGCGTATTCAAACTGTCTGGAGCATCTAAAGTAAGATTGAATCCCCATCTTAACTGATTCTTAGAATCATCGTCTTCTACAGAATCTCTATCATCAGCTACATTTCTTTCTAGCACTGGCTCTTGGCTAAAAAGAGTAGTCGCTGAAAGCAAACTAAGTATTAATACAACTTTTTTCATTTTAATCTCATTTCTATGGTGTACCCTTCATAATAAATCACAGCTTTCTCTGCTTTTGAAGGATAGGTGAACGAATAACTTTCTGCTCCTTGGAGATCTATAACGTTATAAGACATAATGATTCCGTCTTCCGTTTGAAATTGATAAAACAGATAGTCTTCATAGTCGCTTACACAATTGACTGAGCTATTAAGGAGCATTTCTACCTTAGTCTGATCTTCTCTAATAGTCAATGAAGGACTCATGATAGTTACTTTTATTTCTGACTCGGATTTCTCCAGAGTTATCGAAGGTGGAACTGCTTCAGTTTTATCTAAAAAATAGGACGCCTGTGGAACTCCGTATCCATGAGCATAATCACAGTAAGGATATAAATCTGAACCTTTTTCTAATTCATGGAAAAGTTCCATATTACTCCAACTTCTATTTGCCTGCCATGCGCATGCAGCAAACCCTGCTGTAAGTGGAGATGAAAAGGAAGTTCCTTGTGTTTCCCCAACATTATCTTTTTTGGCTGCTATCACATGCCCATAAGCTGTAACATTCGGTTTTTGTCTAAAATCGTATGTAGGCCCTACAGAACTGAAAGCAGTATGTATTCCAGAAGAAGGCAACAATCCTCCTACTGCCAGCACACTATCTGCATCTGCCGGAGCCCCTACAAAATTCCAGTCTCCTGATCCATCATTCCCCGCTGAGTTAACCACTAGAATACCTTTTTTGGCTGCTAGATTTCCTGCTCTACTTACCAGTGTATTCAATCCATTCATGTCTCTATAGAAATACCTATTTCCTGTATAACCCAATGAACTGTTTATTATATCAGCTCCATTTCTATCACTCCATTCTACAGCTGCCAACCAGTTTTCTTCTTCAGAGAAAACTTCTATTTGAGCCTTTTCAGTTCTAGCTAACAGAAACTCTGCTCCTGTAGCCAAACCTAAAGTGTCTGACCTCCCTTCTGCCTCATAAATTCCTGCTATACAACTTAAGACTGCTGTTCCATGATAATGACCAGTGCATACGTCCAAATTGTTTTTCACAAAGTCATAAGTCGCTATGATTTTATTTCCCTCCCTCAAATGGTTAAAACATGGATTTATGTCTGAATCAGTAAAACCTGCATCCAGCACTGCTATCCTGATTCCTCTTCCATCGATGTTAGCCTTTTGAAATTCACTTCGGCCCATTCTTTCTGTCTGGTACTTTATAAGCGAGTCAGACTTATCGGACTGTTCCTCAAAATAGTCATCAGTAATACGCATGGAACTTTTAGAAAAAAGCATTACGCCTTTTACATAAGAAAGGGCTTTTACTTTTTCTATCTCTGCAGAAGAAGCCTTAACCGAAACCGCATTAAACCATCTAGTATGATGACTTATAGAACTTACACATTTCTCTACACCAGTAATATAGTTAGGGTTTACAGGATAATCCGTTATATCATATAAACTCAGCCCTAGTGATTCTCTTCTTTCTATAGCCTTATCATCAAAGTAATCGTAAGGGTTAAATTCCATACCCTCTTTATCGGTAAAGAATACCCAGAACTTTTCATCTTGAGTTAATCCACTGCTAATAACAAACAGACAAAACAGTATAGTCAGAACTCCCTTCATTATTTTTTCTGAAGTTTAGCCCACGAATCTCTTAGTGTAACTGTTCTATTGAATACTAATTTATCTGTAGTCGTATACTTAGAATCTACACAGAAATAGCCTAAACGTTGGAATTGGAATTTATCTCCTGCTTTGGCATTTTTAAGATGTGGCTCAGCTTTGCAATTAGAAATTACCTCTAAACTATCAGGATTTAAAAAGTCCATGAAATCTTTTTCTTTATCGGAATCTGGAGACTCATGAGAGAATAATCTATCATACTGTCTAACCTCCACATCCAAGGCATGTTCTGTACTTACCCAATGGATAACACCTTTAGCCTTTATTCCACTTGTATCTTCACCACTTTTAGAATCTGGGAAGTATGTACAATGTACTTCTGTAATGTTTCCTGATTCGTCTTTGATATGTGAATTAGCCTGAATGATATAAGCTCCTTTTAACCTCACATAACCTTCTGGTTTTAGCCTGAAGTACTTCCTAGGAGCTTCTTCCATAAAGTCATTTCTCTCTATGAAAATTTCTCTAGAAAAGGGAACATTTCTGCTTCCTGCAGCTTCATCCTCAGGATTATTTATAAGCGTTAACTCTTCAGTCTTACCTTCTGGATAATTAGTAATAATCACCTTGATAGGCTCTAAAACACACATTACCCTAGGTGTGATTTTATTAAGATGTTCCTTTATGCTAAACTCTAAAAGAGCTACATCTATAACGTTCTCTCTTCTAGCTATTCCTACTCTATCACAGAAATTTCTTATAGACTCTGCCGTATATCCTCTTCTTCTTAACCCCGAGATAGTAGGCATTCTAGGGTCATCCCATCCATCTACCACATTCTCTTCTACCAACCTGAGTAATTTTCTTTTACTCATAATGGTATAATTCAAATTCAACCGAGCAAACTCTCTTTGCTTACTTGGAAAAATCTCCAGCTCTTCTATTAACCAATTGTATAATGGTCTGTGTACTTCAAATTCTAATGAACAGAAAGAATGAGTTATTCCTTCTATGCTATCACTCTGACCATGGGCGAAATCATACATTGGGTAGATGCACCATTTATCCCCAGTTCTGTGATGACTTTCATGCTTAATTCTGTAGATGAAAGGATCTCTTAGATGCATATTGGGAGAGGTCATGTCTATCTTAGCTCTCAAGACCATGCTGCCTTCAGGATGTTTCGCATCCTTCATTTCAGTAAATCTTTCTAGATTTTCCTCTACACTTCTATCTCTAAAAGGAGAATTAATTCCCGTTTCAGTAGGTGTCCCTTTTTGCTCAGCTATTAAAGCTGCCGACTGTTCATCTACATAAGCTTTTCCTTCTGAAATAAGTTTTACAGCATATTCATAAAGCGTATCGAAATAGTCTGATGTATATCTTTCCTCCTCATTCCAATCAAAACCTAACCACTTTATATCCGCCTTTATAGCGTCTACGTATTTAGTATCTTCCTTTTCTGGATTGGTGTCATCAAATCTAAGATTCGTTTTTCCTCCATATTTTTTTGCCATCTCAAAATTCAGGCAGATAGCCTTTGAGTGTCCTATATGTAGAAATCCATTAGGCTCAGGTGGGAATCTAGTAAGTATCCTCCCCTTATGCAGTCCTTCCTCTAGGTCCTTTTCTAGGATTTGTTCTATAAAGTTTAAGCCTTTTTCATTCTCTTCAGACATCCTTCTAAATTTGTTTATTAGCGTTGCAAAGCTAACCAAAAAAGCCCGCTAGTAAATACCAGCGGGCTTTAGAATTAACCAGAATTTTAGTTAATTAAACATCTTAAACGTACGCGTAATTTCTCCTGAGGTGCACACAATAATATTTATCCCTGAGGCTAGATTAGAATCATCTAAAAGTAGCGGAAGTTTAGCATTTACATCTTTGGAGATTAACCTCCCTGAAACACTATATACTTCTACTCTTTCCATTAGAGCGATATCAGTTCCATAAATCACAACTCCACGATCAGAAACTCTTAACTCTAAATCACTGATGATTTCTTGGCTACCGATAGAGCTATCAAAGTCTGGAGTAATCACTGTACTTCCTCCTATATAACCATCTCCGCTAGACATGTCATTTCCATTTGCAGCTACTCCAGAATAATAAAATGTAACGTCCCCGTTAAAAGCACTAGGTGCTATCCATTCCACTAGCCAAGTCCCTGAAGAGCTAGGTGAGCTATGCTCTACTAATGACCGCGCTGTCACATTGGCATTAGAAACCGTTTCTAATTGCGCTTGGGTTCCTGGATTAGCGAAGGTTCCTGAATTAGCGTTTTCATCACTAAGTGCTGTACTTTGAAATCCAAACGCAAGAGGGAATCCTGAAGTTTCAGCCACAGAATATTCTAATAAATAAGTATCTCCAGGTATGTAAGAAGTTACTGCTATTCCTTCTTCATCCGTTATAGATAGATTTATCTCTGGCGAGAAACTACCTGAGCTATGACACTGTGAACATGCATTATCTCCATCTGGAGAACCTGAACGGTCTTTATTCTGTTCCTCTCCTACTCCACCAGAAGCCGCTATAAGCACTAGTGAAATACTGAATGTCAGTACCATATATATATTATTCATTATTTTACTTTTTTATACTCACAAATATATTTAACCGCTCACACATTAAATCTCCCGACTTTGTGTGTATATATGATTCTCAATAAGCGTTTTCATAATTATCTAAAGAGTATTTTCGCGTGAATTTCCAATTCATAATTTGATGTTTTCATCTATCCCTTCCACCGAAATATCAGCTATAATAGCTATAGCACTTGTTCTTTTCGGCTATGTAGGCTATTACTTCTCTGCTAAAAACGACAAGGGAAACACGGAGAACAGACCTACCTCTGATGTGTTTAAGATGAGGAATATGGGGTTTCTATGGATGGGTGTTTTTCCTTTTATTACTATTTTGGTGTGGGTTCTATTGAGTGATTTCACTTTTGCTGATTATGGCATTAAATGGACTTTTCCTATGGAGTGCCTCTATTGGATTCTTGGTTTTTCGGCAGTGTTAATACCTATGAATTATTTTAATGCCAAGAGTTTAGATAATCTGAAAATTTACCCTCAAATCAGAGAGAAGAAATGGAATGGAGCATTGCAACGCAAAGAATACTTTACGTGGTTTCTATACCTACTTGGATATGAATGGTTATTCAGAGGAGTTTTATTCTTCGGCTCTAGAGATGTCATGGAATTCTGGCCTGCTTTAGTTTTAAATACAGCTATCTACTCTTTGGTTCATATCCCTAAAGGGCTGAAGGAAACTTTAGGTTCTATCCCTCTGGGTATTTTGCTCTGCATAATAGTGGAAAGAACAGGTGTGTTTTATGCTGCGGCAATCATTCATTTCACACAAGCGGCTAGTAGTTCATACTTTAGCCTGAGAGCACATCCAGATATGAAAATCACTAAATAGATGAATATTTTTCTAACTGGAGCTACCGGGTTTATAGGTTCTCAAATGGCTCTCACGTTGGCTGAGCAGGGACATACAGTGCATGCTTTAGTTCGTTCTATTGACCGTGCTCAAAAAGAAGTAAGGCATGAGTCTATAAAATTCTTTGAAGGGAATTTAGATGACCTAGATGTAATTACTAAAGCGGTTTCGGGCTGTGAACAAGCTTATCTGTTAGCTGCTTTTGCTCAAGTATGGGATAAAAACACCGATACTTTTTACAAGATTAACGTTAGAAATAATCTAGCCCTGATTAAACAAGCTTCCTCGCTGGGTGTAAAAAAAATAGTGGTCACTAGCACCGCAGGAGTTTTCGGGCCTGCTAGACACGACTTAACTGTCACAGAGGACTCTACTAAATGGACGGCTTTGACTACAGACTATGAAAAAAGCAAGGCTCAAGCTGAGATAGAGATTAAAAAACTGGTTAACTCACAGAATCTAGATATAGTCATCGTAAACCCCACACGAGTTTATGGACCTGGAAAGCTTAGTCAGAGTAATTCGGTTACTCGCATGATTAAAGAATTCAACGAAGGGAAATGGCACGTGTATCCTGGAAATGGAAAGGCTATGGGCAATTATGTTTTTGTGAAAGACGTAATTGAAGGACATATCTTAGCTATGCAAAAAGGAAAGGCTGGAGAAAATTATATTCTGGCTGGAGAAAATGCTAGTTATAGAGCATTATTTGAAAAAGTAACTGAAGTTTCTGGAAATAAGACATGGCTCATAGGAATTCCCATCCCTATTATGATGCTAATAGCCAAGGTACAAATGGCCTTAATTAGCCTTACTGGGAAAGGTCCATTACTTACTCCAGGATTCGTGAAAAAGTATACTTTTAACTGGATAAACAGCTCGAAAAAAGCAGAAAGAGATTTAGGCTATAAGCCGACTTCTCTCATTGATGGAATTAAAGAAGTAATTACTTGGAGTCAGAATTAAATACATACGCATTAATCACTGGAGGAAGCTCAGGAATAGGAAAAGCTTTAGCTATGGAACTGGCTTCTAGAGGCTATGATATAGCGATAGTAGCACTCCCTAACACTGGTCAAAAACAAGTGAGCCAAGAGATTAAATCAGCTTATAACGTTAATTTCAAATCTTTGGAGCTGAACATACTTGACCAGGGCGCTATATCCCAAATAAGCGCATGGGTAGTGAGTGAACAGATGAATCTTCAGATTTTGGTTAACAATGCGGGCATAGGGTATGCGGCAGAATTTGACACCTTGGAAGGTTCATTTATTTCTACTGTTATAGACTTAAACATTAAAGCCACTACGCTGCTTAGTCACGCCATGATTCCTTTCTTAAAAAAACAAAGGCAGTCCTACATCTTAAACTTATCAAGCGCTGCGGCATTTTATAGCATGCCTTATAAATCCGTTTATGCGGCATCTAAAAGATATGTGCTTGATTTCTCCTCCGCTCTAAGAGAGGAGCTTTCATCATTTAACATAGGTGTTACAGCAGTATGTCCTGCTGGGGTGATTACGAGTAATGAGATTAGAGAGAGAATTAAGGCTGCTGGATATATGGCGAGAATCTCAGCACTAGAACCCTCTCAAGTAGCTAAAGAAGCCGTTAATGCTATGATCAAAAGGAAGACCAAGGTAATTCCTGGGAAAATGGCTAGGCTAATCTCTTGGACAAGGTTCATTATTCCTCCTGGAATGCAGCGAAAAATCATAGCCAAGAATTTCAGAAAAGCGATCTAACTTTCTAACATAGTTTCTTTGAATTTTAATGACTAGTGGGAAACTATAAACCCTATTTAAATTTACTTTTACTTTTATAATTATTTTACAATGGAAGTTAAAGATGCAAGCGGGAAAATTCTTTCTGATGGAGATACGGTAACACTCTCTAAGGATTTAAAATTAAAAGGAACTAACACAGTTATTAAAAGAGGAACCAAAGTAAAGAACATCAGACTTACCGATGATCCCGATGAAATTGACTGTAGAGTGAATAAAATGTCCATTGTTCTTCGGACTGAGTTTGTGAAAAAGGCTTAACACTCACTTAGTCAATAGATAAGTGAAATAATTGTATTGTGTTCAATTTATAATCAATACCATTGTATTGATTATTAACTAAACACATATTTTACAATGGAAACAATTGACCAAGATTTAAACCCAACGTCCAGCTTAATCACAGAAAAGGCAATAGGCTTTTTAAGTGAAACAGCTAAATGGGCTAAATTCTTATCTATTTTAGGGTTTATAATGGTCGGGCTTATGGTCATAGGGGCGTTAAGTATCAGCATGATGATGTCAATTCCTGGTGGTGGAAGCTTGGCCGGTGGAATGTCGACTGGCTTATTAACTGTAGTCTACTTAATTATGGCTGGCGTATACTTCTTTCCAGTTTACTACTTGTTTAAATTTTCACAAAACCTGAGTGCAGCCATTAGCAGTGGTAGTTCTGATTCTTATGAAAAAGCGTTTGAATATCAGAAATCACAATACAAATTTGTCGGAATAATGGCTATAGTTGTTCTTTCACTATATCTTATTATTATTCTAGTAGCTATAGTAAGTGGGTTAGCAAACTTATAACAGAAAAAATTCTAAAATCTTAGGCCCTTCTTTTTGAAGGGCCTTTTTTTATTTATAACTTTCACTCAGGAAGGCCTTAAAGTCTCCATAATTATTTTCCATTTTTATAGAGACTTTCTCTTTACTAACTATTTCTTTCAGTTTCTCAGGTAGCGGAAATTTTATACCCAACGCATCATCTACGACATCCTTAAATTTAGCAGGATGGGCGGTTTCTAGGAATATACCGCAGGTTTTATCATTGGCTAATCCGCTTTTAAGCAGCGCATCATAAGCTATAGCTCCATGAGGATCTAAGATATACTCATTCTCCTCATAACACCTCTTCATTACTTGCTTGGTCTGCTCATCAGTTAAATAATACCCCTCCAAATCGAGAGCAATATCTTCATGTGAATTACCGTACATTTCGGTCAATCGAACAAAATTACTGGGTGCCCCTACATCCATGGCATTAGAGATGGTAGGTACAGATGCCACTGGTGAATATACTCCTGAGGTTAAGTAATCTGGCACTATCTTGTTCATGTTAGTGGCAGCTATGAATTTTTTAACTGGAAGTCCCATTTTAGCTCCTATCATTCCAGCTGTAATATTCCCGAAATTTCCACTGGGAACAGAAAAAACGACTTCTTCGAAGCCTTGTCTTCTGGCTTCAGCCACTGCTAAGAAATAATAAATGCTCTGTGGTAACCATCTGGCTATATTAATAGAGTTAGCCGATGTCAATGCCAATTTCTTATTCAATTCTTCATCTAAGAAAGCCTGCTTAACCAATGCTTGACAGTCATCAAACACCCCATCTACTTCTATCGCTGTAATATTTTCTCCAAGAGTAGTAAGCTGCATTTCCTGAATGTGAGAGATCTTTCCACTCGGGTAAAGTAACACTACTCTAATTCCTGGAATTTTATAAAACCCATTGGCTACAGCGCTTCCCGTGTCACCACTAGTAGCCACTAAAACTACGGACTCTCTCTCTTCTGCTAAAGCTCTAAGAGAACGACTCATAAATCTAGCCCCTACATCTTTAAATGCCATGGTAGGGCCATGAAAAAGTTCTAGAGAGAACACATCTTTAGATACTTCTTTTAAGGGGAAATCAAAGTCAAGAGTTTCTCTAACTATTCTTTTTAATTCTTCATCAGAAATGTCTTCAGAAGTAAAATGCCTCATCACCTCTACCCCTATTTCTTCTTTAGAAAATGTATGAAGGTTATCTATAAAGTCTGAGCTCAGAGTAGGTATGGTTTCTGGAAAGTAAAGCCCATTATCTGCTGCTAAACCTTTCTCCACCGCTGCACCAAACCCTAATGAATGGCTTCTATTGTTCGTACTATAAAATTTCATGAATAATTTAAATCGTTTTTAATCTTCTACTATTCTCACTCCTCTGCTAGATACCGGAGAACTAAAGCTCTCATAGCTCACTCCTTTAGTATTTAAGACTTCATCTAATTTATTTTTCACAAATTCTGCCTTCACTTTTCCTTCACACATAAAGAACATAGAAGGACCTGAACCACTAATCCCAGAGGCGATACCTCCTGTGGCCAATCCTGTTTCTTTTAGCAAGTCAAAGTTTGGAATTAAATTTTTTCTAAATGGTTCTGCTATTCTATCTACTTGTGATCTCGCTATTAAATCGAAATCACTTGTGTGTAATCCGCTAATTAGCGTAGCAAAAGATGCCGCCTGTTTAATAGCAGAGCGCGTGCTCATCTCATGAGGAACCATAGCTCTAGCATCACTAGTCCTTATGGTTACATGCTGAAAAACACCTACCATATAAAGCTCACTAGGACATGGTAAATTAGAGGTTACTAATGGAGTATAATCACTAATTAACGTAATTCCTCCAAGCATAGCTGGAGCTATATTATCTGCGTGATATGAACCTGAGGCTAAAAACTCTCCTTCCATAGCGAATGGAATGAGGTATTTTAATGGTAAAATTTCACCAGAAAAATAATTAGCAGCAAAAGCTCCAATTACTGCACTAGCAGCGCTTGAACCTAAACCACTACCTGGTCTAATTAATTTTTTAACCTTAAAATCTATACCGAAATCAGCATTGGTTTTTTGAAGTAAAGAATTAGCAGCTACAGTTATTACATTTTCTTCTGGTTTCATAGGAAGCTCTGCTCCTTCTACAGAAATAATTCTAGCTCCTTTTTCCGAGGTTTTCTCTGCGATTACTTCATCAGACAAATAATCTACTGCCAGACCTATAGCATCAAACCCACAGTTTAAATTAGCCATGGTAGCTGGTGCTACTATTTTTATTTTTTCTTTCATTTTTAGTTAGTCGCTAGTTATTCAAACACACAGCAAATTTCTGATTTAGTTCTTAGCTAATCTAATAATATCTGCGAATACTCCCATAGCAGTTACTTCTGCTCCTGCTCCCGCTCCTTTAATTACCAATGGCTGGTCTCCATACCTCTTGGTCTTGAGTAATACTATATTGTCTTTTCCTTCGATGTTATAAAATGGATGGCCCGCCTGGACTTCGATTAAACCTGTCTTTGCCTTCCCGTCTTTAAATTGTGCTACGAATTTCAGTTTAGCGTTTTTATCCTTGGCATTTTTGTAAAGGCGTTGCAACGCTGATTCTTCTCTCTCTAATCCTAAAATAAAATCTTCTACAGTTCCATTATTCATGATTTCAGCAGGAAGAAAGGGGTCTGAAGAAATCTCATCCATCTCTATTTTATACCCTCCTTCTCTGGCTAGGATTAGAATTTTTCGAGCTACATCTTTTCCGCTTAAGTCTATTCTAGGGTCTGGCTCAGTGTACCCTTCTTCCATAGCTTGTTTTACTACAGATCGGAATGTGGTATTCTCATCAAAATTATTAAAGATAAACGTTAAACTCCCACTTAATATGGCTTCTATGCCTAACAGCTCATCTCCACTTTTCACTAGGTTCTGAATAGTATCTATGATTGGTAAACCTGCGCCTACATTAGTCTCGAACATAAATGCTGTGTTATGCGATAAAGCAGTTTTTTTAAGTTCCACGTATGATTCATAGGCTGAACTAGCAGCTATTTTATTACTACACACAACAGCTGCACTACTCGATAGCACTTCTGAATAATGCATGCTTACACTTTCATGAGCCGTATTATCTACAAAAACTGCATTTCTAGCATTTAAGGATTTCATTTGAGATATAAATTCGGTCATATCTGCTTTCTGCCCTTGAGAATCTAGAGTGTCTTGCCAGTTTTCTAATTCTATTCCCTCTTCTGAAATGAGCATTTTTCTAGAATTAGTCATTCCAGTTACCTGAAGGTTTATGAGATGTTCATTTTTGAGAGATTCCTTTTGTTCTTTAATCTGGTTTATTAATGTTCCTCCTACGTTACCTAGTCCTACTAGAAATAGGTTTATGGTTTTCACTTCTGACTCGAAGAAGCCTTCATGTAGCGTATTCAATGCCTTTTTTACATCTTGATCACCGACTACTATAGAAATATTTCTTTCTGAACTTCCCTGTGCGATGGCTCTAATATTAATGCCGTTTTTACCCAAAGAATATAGAGTTTTACCTCCTATCCCCGCTTTATGCTTCATATTATCTCCCACTATGGCTATAATGGATAAATCACTTTCTATATCTGCTGGCTCTACTCGTTTTTTATGAATATCTATTTCGAATTCTTCGTCTACAGCATTTACTGCTGTGGCTATATCTAAGGTAGAAATAGATACCGAAATAGAATGCTCAGAGGAAGACTGTGTAATGAGTATTACGTTTACTTCTGCTCTGGCCAATGCACTAAAAAGCCTCCCAGAAAAACCTGGAACACCTACCATCCCTGCTCCAGTTAATGTAATGAGAGAAATCCCTCCAATGGAAGATAATCCTCTAACCGCTCCTGTTTCATCTTTAACTACTCCGTTTATATATGTTCCCTTATCCTCAGGCTTGAAGGTGTTCTTTATAACTATAGGAATACTTTTTTCTAGAACTGGGCGAATACTTGGTGGATAAATCACCTTAGCTCCAAAATGAGAAAGTTCCATAGCTTCTTCATAGGAAAGTTCATTTATAACCTTAGCAGAATCCACTACTCTGGGATCTGAGGTAAGCATTCCGCTTACGTCTGTCCACTTTTCGAATTGCACCGCGTCCAAGCCATACGCATAAAGAGCTCCACTGTAATCACTTCCTCCTCTTCCTAAAGTGCTCGTTTCTCCTTTGGAAGTAGACCCCATAAATCCTGGAGCTATCATTACTCTAGTTTCTGTTTTTAGGGCACTAATGTTTTTATACGTCTCCTCTAATAGCACCGAGGCACGCGAAAAATTTTCATCTGTTTTAATGTATTTTCTAGAATCCACCCAGAGTGAATCTATTCCTGATTTATTAAAATACGCAGCTATTATAATGGAAGACAATAGCTCACCTGCGCTGAGTAAGAAATCTAAAGTTCTATTAGACAAGTCTTTTACCAAGTATGCTCCATAGCACATCTGTTCAAAATCATTTAATAGATCTTTAACTTGTGTCATAGTCTGTCCATCTTCACCTACAAGATCCATTACCACGTGGATATGCCTATCTCTTATAGCTTGTGTTTCTGTTTTATAATCTACAGAACCTGAAGCAGCAAGTTTTCCTGTTTTTACTATATGATCTGTAATGCCAGAAAAGGCGCTTACAATAAGAAAAAGCCGATCATTTTCATAACGGTTCTTTACTATGCTTTTTACTTGTTTTATGGTCTCTACAGAAGCTACACTGGAGCCTCCAAATTTCATTACGTACATAGGGTGTCAGTTTTATACAATAGAATATACGTTCTGAGTAAATTTCGAGTTACAAGATTAGAAATTTTATGCGAAAAAAACGTGGTATTTATGGCCTGCTAGTTTCTCCAGATATACTGAAACTGCTATATATATTATATATGCCATATCCCAATACTTCCTTTATGCTTTCCAATACCTTCTCGTTATAGATGCAGAATAGACATATTAACGGGAAGTTTTTATTAGGCTCCTATGTGATTTCGTTCCTGCGCTCTCGCTGCGTTTATTTATTATTTCTAAATAATAAAGTACGTTCACTCATTAAAGATACTTTCGCATACTAAAATTTAAGGCTTAAAAAATGAGTTTCAATATCGTTTTACTAGAACCACAAATCCCAAATAACACTGGAAATATTGGAAGAACATGTGTAGCTACCTGCTCCTCTCTGCATTTAATACATCCGCTAGGGTTCGAGATAAGTGATAGCAGAGTAAAACGAGCTGGATTAGATTATTGGGGTGATTTAGACTTACACCACCACGATAATTTTGAATCGTTTCTAACTTCTATTCCCACAGATGCTAACCTATACTTTCTTTCTGCCCACGGAAAAAGATCACTTTATAATGTGGAAATTAAGAAAGGTGATTATTTAATATTCGGAAAAGAAGCAGATGGCTTGTCTGAAGAAATAAAAGAGAAATATGCTGATTTACTGTTGAAAATTCCTTTTCCAGGTAAAGTCAGGTCATTCAACCTGAGCAATGCCGTAGCTATGGTTTTGGGAGAAGGTTTGAGACAGATGAATTTAGAGGCTTAAGAGTTCAGTTTAATCTTATCTCTCCACTCTGTCGGAATAGAACAGGTTGATTGTTTGTTATAATCAAAACAAACTATTACGGTCTTCCCTTGAGTACATAAAATATTTTCGCCTTTCATTATTTCATAAGCCATTACTAAACTGGAGTTACCTAGAGATTCACACCAAGTAGAAATAGTAATCTCATCATTTAAAGAAATAGGCGCTTTATAGTCAATCTCATGACGAGCTACTAAAATTCCTGCATCTATCCAATTCCATTCAACACCTACTAACTCTTTAAACCATGTCATTCTCGCCTGTTCGAAATAACTTAAATAAACAGCATTATTAACATGTCCCATAGAATCTATATCTCTAAACCTAACTTCTATTTTATGCTCTATTTTCATGTGTTTAATATCTCTTAGTGACTTATTGATTGTACTTTTGCTGTGTATTCAAATCTAACTTAAATGAGCAAAAGACTCTTTATCATTTTCTATATAATTTTCAGTTTAACTATTTTCGGTTTAGCGGCTGCCAATTATTTCGGAGTAGAGAAAAACTTATGGTGGTTTGCATGCATGCTTTCTGGCCTACTCTCTACTACCTATTGTTATTTCTGGCTTAAAGACAAAATAACGGAGGAGAGTTTCGTTAATTTCATAATGACAATATTCATTCTTGCGTCTTTTTTAATCTCATTTGGGCTTGCTCTATATCAAGGAGGAAATGAAAATCTACCTGTGGTTTTATGCGGTTTAAACGTTTTAATATGGATAGCATACAGCTCGTGGCTCAGTAAAAAGCTTGTATAGTAGCTTATTCTAAGCCATTAGCCTCTGTGTTTTCCGTGTTAATTTCTCCTTTTAGCCCTGAAAACATCTGTTTTATTAACAAATACACCTTTTTTTTCACAAATACACCGCAATTTTTTCTGTAACGCTTGACAGGCTTAGGATTGCGCATATATTTGTCACTATTAAAGTGAATATTAATTAAACACATAAAAAAAATGAATAAAGCAGAATTAATTGATGCTATGGCATCTGACGCTGGAATTTCTAAGGCTGATGCAAAAAGAGCATTAGATGCATTTGTAAATACTACTACTGCAGCACTTAAAACTGGTGATAGACTTTCTTTAGTAGGATTCGGTTCTTTCTCTGTTTCTAGAAGAAACGAGAGAAAAGGTAGAAATCCTCAAACAGGAAAAGAAATCACTATCAAAGCTAAAAACGTAGTTAAGTTTAAAGCTGGTGCAGATTTATCTGAAAAGGTAAACTAAGAACTTTTTAAAAGCTTAATAAAGGCCGGTTTTACCGGCCTTTATTGTTTCTTATAAATTTTGAAATTTGGATACTCAGCTAATAGAATACTTAAGACAGTTTGTCACTGAAGAAAGGTGGGAGAAGTTCGAAGAGATAATTAATTACAGAACTAAGCACCTCACTTTCGTAGTGGAAAACATTTTCCAATCTCATAACGCCAGTGCCGTCATCAGAAGCTGCGACTGTTTCGGTATTCAGGATCTTCACGTTATAGAGACTAAAAACAAGTATGTGCAGGACAAGAAAATAGCTCTTGGAGCTGGAAAATGGGTTAATATGTATAGCCATAATGATTTTGAAAACGGTACCGTAAAATGCCTAAATCACTTGAAATCTAAAGGGTATAAAATAGTAGCCACTACTCCTCATAAAGATGATTTCACCTGCGATACTCTTCCTATAGACGAGCCTATAGCGGTAGTTTTCGGAACCGAAAAACTAGGTATTACTCAGGATGTAGCAGATAATGCTGATTACTTCATGAAAATACCAATGCTTGGATTTACTGAAAGCTTGAACATCTCAGTAGCAGCTGCCATTACTGCCCAGAACTTGTCTAGAAGAATTATTCAATCCGAGGTTGATTGGAAGTTATCAGAAACTGAAAAAAATGAGACACTTTACCAATGGCTAACGAGTAGCATTAAAAGCTCAGATTTAATAGTAGATAAGTACCATAAAGAAATAGCTGCTACTAATCCTCCTAAAAATTAAATCACGGAGAGAGTCTATTAGCAGACCATAAACCGGCCTTTTCAGTGAATTTAAGCCTATCGTGAAGACGCCCTGATCTACCCTGCCAAAACTCAAAAGAATTTGGACTCACTAAATATCCACCCCAGTGAGGCGGTCGCGTTACCTCTTTTCCTTTAAACTCTTCTTCTAGCTCTTCTTCTTTTCTTATAAGGGTTTCTCTGCTTTCAATTACCTCACTCTGATTGGATACCCATGCTCCTATTTGGCTTTTTCTAGGTCTTGAAGAAAAATAGACATCACTTATCTCTGAACTAACCTTAACAGCTGTACCTTTTACTCTTACTTGTTTTTCTAATTCTCTCCAAAAAAAGTTTAGAGATACATTAGGGTTTTGTTCAAGCTCTTTTCCTTTAGCACTCTCATAATTCGTGTAAAAAACAAACCCTTCCTCAGTAAACTCCCTTAGTAAAACTATTCTACTGGCTGGAAACCCATCTGAACTATTGGTATTTAATGACATTGCATTAAAATCCAGCGCTACGCTTTTCTTAGCTAATTCTAACCAATCCTTAAATAAATCAAAAGGAGATTCATTTTTTAAATCGTCAGATAGCGTTCCTTTTTTGTACTCTATTCTACTTTCTTTTAATGACATTTATTAAGATTTGGATGTTTCCAATAACTCTAACTTTACGCTTTGTAAAATTCGGTGTTTTGAATAACAAGAAAATAACATTTATCATAAATCCTATCAGCGGAACCTTAAAAGGAAAGTTGTTCGAGGAAGATATATTAAGTTGTTTTCCCATAGATGAGCATTCTACTGAATTAATTTACACTAAACATAGAGGTCATGGAAGTGAGCTAGCCAAACCATTAAAGGATAAAGCTGTTACTGTTGTTGTCATAGGAGGTGACGGTTCTGTTAATGAGGTAGCCAAAGAATTGCTTTACAGTGAGACAGCAAGCTTAGGTATTGTCCCTATGGGCTCAGGAAATGGACTAGCTAGAACATTAGGGCTTCCTTTGGATTTGAATAAAGCGTTGCAACGCATAAAAGACGGATCACGAATAGAAATAGATACCTGCAGCTTTAATAAACACCCTTTTTTCTGTACCGCAGGCATAGCGTTTGATGCTGCGGTAGCTAAAGATTTTGATGAGCTTCCTACTAGAGGAGTTAAAACCTATTTTCAGGCATCATACCGCCAGTTTCTTAAATATAAGAATACGCGGGTGAGGATAAATATGAATAACCAGTCTTTTCAAGAGGACCTATTTCTGCTAACTATAGCCAATGCAGAGCAATACGGTTACGGTGCTAAAATCTCACCTAATTCCTCTCTTACAGATGGGTTGATGGAGTTAGTACTGATTAAGGATTTGTCATTGGCTCAATTTGCCGAATTTACTTTACGATTATTCTCTGGCAGCATACATAAACTTAAGGAGGCTAAGGTGATAAAATCATCAGGGTCTATATTTCTTCAAACCGATAGTAAAATAGCTCATTTAGATGGTGAACCTATTGAATTTAATGGAGAAGCAGAAGTGAATATTCACCCAAAATCTTTGGGGATAATTAGCTAAATTGCTTTATGCTGAAAACGTCTATTTTTCTTATTGTAGGTTTACCTATCCTATACTTAATAGGTGTTTTAGTCTATGCTTCTGCTACTAAATTTCACCCTATAGATCGTGCTCATTTAGAAAAATCAAATCAGAGACCTCCATTTATGATAAAGGATTCTGTGTTTTCTGTAATTTCTTGGAATATAGGTTATGGTGGACTGGGAAAGGAAAGTGACTTCTTCTATGATGGAGGAGAACAGGTGAGAATGGACAAGAAGATCGTGGAAAAGAACTTAACAGGGATTAGAAAACTATTAAGTTCCTCTAATGCTGATTTTATATGCTTACAAGAAGTAGATACGTGTTCTAAAAGAAGTTATCGGATTAATCAGCTAAGCTTTTTACTGGAAAAGCTTTCCTCTTACGAAGGCATTTACGCTAAAAATTACGATGTCAACTTCGTGCCTCGACCTTTTCTGAACCCTCTGGGTAAAATAACATCAGGTCTGGCTTCCTTTTCTAAATGGGGTACTACGTTTCCCGAGAGGGTGAGCTACACCAGTGAATCTAATTTCCCTAACAATCTCTTTATGCTAAGACGGTGTTTTATGAAAATGCACGTCCCACTCACTTCTGGAAAAGACTTGGTTATTATAAACACACATAACTCGGCCTATGATTCTACAGGGAGTATGAAGAAGGAGGAATTAGATATTTTAATGCCTTACATATACGACCTCTACGAAAATGGAAACTATGTAGTGGTAGCTGGTGACTGGAATCAATGTACCCCAGACTATGTGACTAAAGGCAAAGAAAGTGAGTTTAGAGAATCTAAATTTTCAACTGACTTCCTAAATAAAGGATGGAAATGGAGTAGCGATTCATCGACTCCTACAAACAGAAAATTAAATCAGGTTTACGATGAAAAAACAAGCTACACGTCAGTCATAGACTTCTTCCTTATCTCTCCTAACATTAATTCTCTGGGGGTTAAAACAATAGACACATTCTTTGAGTTCTCTGACCATCAACCAGTAAAAATGGAATTTAGTCTCGACTAATTCAACTCTAGGCCTATGTTCAATTAACTACCGAACAGCATTAATGGCATCATTTTCATGGCTAAGAAATCTTGTAAGAATATATTGAGATTCTTTTATTTCTACCTAAGATTAGCACGTTGGATTTAATACCTTTGAACTTAAAATAAATGGTAATGGATAACAGTATTTTTATCAAACTCACCGTAGTTTCTTTTTTCACACTTGCCTTTTTCGCAGGCTCGTTCGCTCAGAGTGATAATGAAAATACCGGATCATTAGATGCGGGAACTATAGACAGCCAGTATGATTACATTTGGAAATCTTCTAATAAATATCAAGACCACAGAGTAGTTAAAGCGTTTAAACTGAATAAATTCAGAGACAATGTGACAGACAGCCTGGAAGCTCTTCAGCTAGAAATCATCAGCTTAAACAGCAGTATAGTCAGTAACAACTCTTCTAACAGAGGATTAAATACTACTATAGACACATTGAATACCCAACTGTTTCAGGCAATTTCTGAAAAAGAATCTTTTAGTATTTTAGGTACAAGCACAAGCAAGTCTGTATTTAAATCTCTTTTTTGGACTATTACCTTTGTATTAGGATTCTTACTTATAGTCTCATTTTTCAGATTAAAATCTAAAACTGCTATAGCTAAAGAAGCTCGAGGTAATTTCAGCATGTTAGAACATGAATTTGAAGATTTCAAAAAAAGATCTAGAGAGAAAGAACAGGTTTTAGCTAGGCAGCTTCAGAATGAGATCAACAAAAGTCTTTAATATCAGCTGAATTACAATAAGCAATTAATAGCCGTGGCAACTAATCAATACTATATCTAGCTACAGGGTATCTATTATGGGTAGGTTCATAATTCTCTGATTTCTTGTATAACCAATATAACTGTGCCCACTGATTCTCTGAAAAATCATCAGACTCCTTTTGCTTTTGAACAAACTCTGCTTTTAATTCAGGATCCGACTTTAACATCTCTGCCGCTACATCTTCAAAAACATAGGTAGAAAACCACTCTTTTTGTTGTAGTGCGGAATCAAAGAAATTCCAAGCAAAAAATGAGTCTGGCCCTTCTGGTTCAAGCGTTTCCACTATATATCTATTAGAAAACTGATTTACAGGAACCATATAATCTCCTTTTCTGAATTTTTGGGTTACTTTTTTAGAAGTCAATTTCACCTTAGAATGTATATAATGTCCTTCGTAAGGATTGGGTGCTGTTTCATAATTTTCGATAAAATAAAACTCTACATCCATCAGGCTGTCCTGATCTAACGGAATCAAGCTAACTCCATTCAATTTCAATAGAGAAATCACTTTACTCCACGCTTGAGGAATAATATAATAGTCTGGAGCTTCCACCCTTAAATCAGCAGGATACCTATTGTAATATTTAATCACTTTTTCATAAGGAGCATCTTGATCATAGTACAGCCTTTGGTTCTTACTGAACTCACTTTTCTTATACTTCGCTTCATATCCCTTAAACATAAACTCTTCATACCTGCTTGTGTCTAACTCCCATGAAATCTCGAAGGTCTTCAATGCTTTAGAAAAAGTATCTGCTCTATTTTTCATTTCTATAATCTCATCACATCTCCCCTCGCTGAAGTTTAATAATTGAATCATTAACTCGTAAGTACTTTGCACTCTTTCAGAATAAGGCTTTAACATATGTGTTTCAGAGACGAACCCTAGAGCATTAAAAAGAGTAGAATAACCCGTGCTGTATCTAGGTGTTTCTAGATAGTCCTTTATTCCATCATCTGGTGTGCTACCCAAAGTATGAACATAAGGAGCCATAGGATACCCAACTGCTTCCATTTTACTGTAAAGTTCATCCACCATCACATTATTCAAATAGGATCTAACTGGAGGTGTCGCTTTATCTGGCTGAGTCGTAATTAACGTCATTACATACTGATAATCTGCTCCATTACTGGTGTGCGTATCTAAAAATATATGTGGCTTTACGTAATGATAAATGCTCATAAAAGCTTCAGCATTTTTAGAGTCACACTTAATAAAGTCTCTGTTTAAATCTAAATTTTTCGCATTTCCTCTGAAACCATAAAACGCTGGACCATTCTGGTTAGCTCTGCTACAGCAGCCTCTATTTAAACCTCCCCCAATGTTATACATAGGTATTATAGCTATGTTCACTTTAGATAAAATGTTTTCCAAATTCTCATCATTTAGTAACGTATTTACAAACATCACACTAGCATCCACTCCACATGGCTCTCCCGGGTGAATCGCATTATTTATAAGGATGGTCACCTTCTTGCTTGATAGCTTTTTTTCATTTAGATCATCTGAAGAAAGAATAAACAAATGCAATGGCTCACCTATATCTGTAGAACCAAACTCTTTTAAATATCCAAATTCCGATGAAGAGAACTCACGATATTGATCAATACAGCCTTCATAAGTTAACGTCTCATTTCCGGTGAATTTACTATCCGCCATAAGCTGGGATGATGCTTTAAAGTTTGAAGAAATTATTAAACTCACTACTGTAAGAAATAGAAATAGGTTACTTTTCATTTGTATATAATTGAAGAAGAAAAAAGCTTTGGCAACTTTAGGCAGCTCTTTTTCGTTTAACTTTTAAGGAGTCGCCATTTTATGGTGCGAAGCTAATAAACAGAATGATTAAAATTACTCCAGAAAATACCGTAAATCCGTCAAGAGGAAAAGTTCTCCTCTCAGAACCATTTATAACCGACCCATACTTTAAAAGGGCAGCTATTCTGCTGTGCGAGCATAATGACGAAGGTTCTTTTGGGTTTGTTCTAAATAACTATTTAGCTATGAGCTTGGATCAGATTATGAACGGGCTTCCTGAGCTACCTACGAGAGTTAGTGTAGGAGGGCCTGTTAACAGTTCCAATTTATATTACTTGCACACACTAGGAAACTCCATTATTGATTCTAAAGAAATAGCCAAGGGCATCTATTTAGGAGGCGATTTTGAACACCTAAAAGAAGAAATAGCTAAAGGAAATGTGGGTTCCAATCAAGTTAGGTTTTTTGTAGGATATTCAGGATGGTCTGCAAATCAGCTCGAAGAAGAAATGGCTCAAAATAGCTGGTATGTGGCTGAAGCTAAACCTGAAATAGTTATGAATATAAAGTCTGACAATTTATGGGCCGAATTCCTAGAATCTATGGGACCTAAGTACGCAAAAATGATAGACTTGCCTAAAGACCCTAATTTAAACTAATCGTAATTCACTCCATAATTATCTTTGAGAGACTATATGGAAAACTTCTTCCTTTGAAATCCCCATGACCTTTAAAAAAGCAGTTGAAACTGTAAACTCTTCATCAAACAAAATTTTATCAGGGTTAATCATAGGGAAAGCAGCTAGAACAAACCATTCTTTTTGTGCTTTTGAAAAGCGCCTTAACTCCGAAATCTGTTTGGAAGAATTTTTTGTCAGAAAAGAACTTATGGACCTGTGATTGAACACCTTACCCAATTTACTTCCAATTCTTTTTAAAAAAACGATCTCATCTTCCGGTAAATCATTCTCGCTAAGTGATATTTGGTATAAACCAAAAACGGCAGCCTCTTTTTGTTTTTCTGTAAACTTCAGATCTGAACTTCCCATTCAAGTTCATACGAAATCCCACATAAAATGTTATCTATTAGGTAAAGGCAGATAAATCTATTTTCAACTTAGTAGCATAATCCCAAATCAACTTTTGTTTATAGGGGGTTAAACCAGACAGGCCTTTAGAGGCTATCTCATTCATTATTTTATTACTAAACATAAAAGAAGAAGCGAACTCTCCGACATCATCCTTAATTGCATTCTTTACAGGAAGAAGAATAGACTGAACTATATTATCCGTCACTTTTTTCCTTTGGGTCATCACCAAATAGTCTTCTCTACTTAATTTTCTGATAGCAGGATCAGTGAGGGAGAGGTTTAGACTTTTCGATTTAGAATCCGCATCGGCTAGCACTTCATGAATCACAGATTTAGCCTCTGTATTCTTAAAATATTTTGATATTCCCTTCATTAAAAACAGATCTCTCAATCTCATCTCACCATTAGCCAGTTTGATTAAAACATCCTTATCTACTATATGATATCCAGGTTTATTTTCTCTTTCAGCGATTTCCTCTCTGTAGTTCATTAATTGTTCTAGAACGTAAAACTGATATTCAGAAAGACCCTTTTTTTCCTTATTCTTTAAAGGACTAAAGCTTTGTATATTACTGTAATCAGAGAGGTCATATTTATTATTCTCCTCTTTTATCCAGTCTGTTATTCCTTGCGTTGCAATAGCTTCTGTCAATATCTCATAAAGCTCTCTTAATAACTCAACATCTTCAGCAGCATAGTTAAGTTGTGCTTCTGTTAAAGGTCTTTTCAGCCAATTACTCTTTTGACTAGATTCTTTTTCCTCA
>Ga0208903_1000078_pt1 | contig 98265 bp, 113 predicted proteins | sample AntAceMetag02UKJ_FD_184769 | JGI IMG/M metagenome (GOLD analysis project Ga0208903, IMG submission 184769) | Saline lake microbial communities from Ace Lake, Antarctica - Antarctic Ace Lake Metagenome 02UKJ (SPAdes) (version 2) | ecosystem: Environmental > Aquatic > Non-marine Saline and...
CAGACAGTTGATGGTACTGTGGGGGTCACTGGTGATGTAAATATTAACAACTTTCCAGCAAGTCAGACAGTTGATGGTACTGTAGCATTAGACGCTGCAACATTATCTGCTCTAGAAAATATTAACATCGGTACAATGCCAAATGTGACTATTAACGATCCAGTAGCAGTAACTGGCACATTTTGGCAAGCAACCCAGGCAGTCACTGGTGATGTAAATATTAACAACTTTCCAGCAAGTCAGACGGTCACTGGTGATGTAAATATTAACAACTTTCCAGCAACCCAGACAGTTGATGGTACTGTGGCGGTCACTGGTGATGTAAATATTAACAACTTTCCAGCAACCCAGACAGTTGATGGTACTGTGGCGGTCACTGGTGATGTAAATATTAACAACTTTCCAGCAAGTCAGACAGTTGATGGTACTGTAAATATTAACAACTTTCCAGCAACCCAGACAGTTGATGGTACTGTGGCGGTCACTGGCACTGTAGCATTAGACGCTGCAACATTATCTGCTCTAGAAAATATTAACGCTACAATAACTGGTGATGTAAATATTAACAACTTTCCAGCAACCCAGACAGTTGATGGTACTGTAGCATTAGACGCTGCAACATTATCTGCTCTAGAAAATATTAACGCTACAATAACTGGTGATGTAAATGTAACACAAGGTACTGATCCTTGGGTAGTAAGCGGAAATATAAATTCTACTATCATTGGTTCTTCAGCGGTGGGATTAAACAAGCCTTTCTACCTAGAGGTTGCTCAAGGTATTATTTCTGGATATTCGTTCAATCACAAGTTCGGCGCAGCTCCGAATATGAGTATTGATACTACAGGGTCTGTGTGGGATATAAATGATACAATCTACCCGTGGGCTGCTCTGGACACTCCAGCAGTTGTGAATATAGAACGCAATGACGCTGCTGATAATGGTTTGATTGTTACTGTGCAAGGGCTTGATAGTAATTGGAATGTTGTACAAGAAAATATTACAATTACCGGAGCAGATCAAGTTGGAACTACTCTTTTCCGCAGAGTGAATAGAGCATTTGTTACCGACACAGGTACTTCTAATGTCGGCGATATTGATATTGAAGCTGGTGCCGCAGGCGGAACCACCGTTGCTAGAATTACTGCTGGTCTTGGACAAACACTGATGGGGGTTTATACCATACCCGCAGGAAAGACCGCATATCTGTTGAAGGGCAATGCTTCTGCAGAAAATGAAAAAGATGCAAGTGGATTTATGTTTGTTAGATATTTTGAGCAGACCACATTCAGAGTAGGACATACATTTGAATTCTCGGGCACTGGCGGGGCATATAACTACGAGTTTATAATACCACTACCAATACCAGAAAAATCAGACATCGATATTCGCGTAACCACTCGCGCCAAAAGCGGTAGATACACGGTGTCATTCGATGTACTACTAGTGGATAACATATAATAAGGTAATACATATATGTGTTTAAAAGACTATATCGAGGAACACTTTGATGTTCCCTCAACAGAACTAATAAGTGAGTCTGAATTTCAGGGTAAGGAAGTTACCCTAAATAAACCATTCAGGACTCCTGGGAAAAAGAAGAAGTTTGGTGTATATGTTAAGAACTCTTCTGGAAATGTGGTTGTGGTTCGTTTCGGTGATCCCAATATGGAAATCAAACGAGATGACCCTGATAGACGTGCGTCATTTAGAGCAAGACATAATTGCGCTGACGCAAATGATAAAACTACCCCTCGTTACTGGTCATGTTACCAATGGCGTGCTGGTGCAAATGTAGAAGAAGGATATATGCAAGAAGCTAAAGACGAAGGCGAATACGGTTACGAAGGTGATATGGCGATCAGTCAATTGAAGACTGTCGTTCGCCATGCAGAACACCTTATCGGTATGTTAAAACCAGACACAGACTTACCAGAATGGGTACAGTCTAAAATTACACTTGCTGAAGACTATATCACCACGGCACATAACTACATGATGTCTGAAATGACAGAAGAAAAAGAGATGAAGGGTGATGACCCTTGCTGGAAAGACTACGAGATGGTCGGGCACAAGATGAAGAACGGTAAGAAAGTTCCGAATTGTGTACCAAAGGAAGGTGTTAACAGTGATCGAGCTGCCCTTGCTATCAGCAAAGAACTCGAGTCTGATAAGAAAAGACATGATCGTATGCGGGCTGGCGCTGATATGGCTGACAAAGCAGTTAAAGAATCTGTGTATATACCTATGTATGTACAAGAAGCAGCATATGATGGTAACATCGGTATGATGGAACTTGCCAAGTTTTACATGAACGCAACTCCTGCTGAGAAAACTGCGTTACAAACTGCTATCCAAAAGAAAGACTTCAAGAATGCTTGGAAAATGGTTCAGGCAAAGACAGGTGTGAAACTAAAGGGTAGAGAGTTTGCTACTGAATCAGGTGTTATGAAAAACCTAAAGCGTTATATTGCAGGTAAGTCTGCATCACAACGCGCCAACCAAGAACATGATAAAGCAGCAGATGCTTATGATGCTAACGACAGTGCAACTACTAAGAAGAACTTAAAGCGTTCTATCAAGTTTGATAAATTGACACAAAAAGAAGAACTTGAACTTGGTGAAGGATTATTCGGCATAAGTTCAAAGGACAAGGGTCGAATCATGAATATCGCTTCTGATGTTTCTGATACTCCTGGAAACTGGGATCATAAGAAACAAACCTTTACGAATAAGGGTGAAGTTGAACTAAGTAAGCAGCTCAAGGGCAATCCTAGTCATATTAAGTATGCTAAATCTTTGAGGTCTAAAGATTATGAAGCATTTGAGTCAGTTATCGAAGATAATTTCGGTGAGATGTTAGGTGAAGAAACTACTGTGTATGTTCCACTGAGATTTAAGCGTAAAGAAGACTCTATTTACGCTGCTATACATAAAGCGCACGGCAGTCCAGCAAAACATAATATAGGTGTTGAGTTTAACAATACAGGCAAACGTGAAGTGCATGTTGACGGTAAAAAGAATTCTAAACTAACTATCGCTCTCAACAAACATCTTGACAACCTTAAAGAAGATACTTCGGTAGAAGAGGAAGCTCCAGCAAACTCAGTTTCGGGTGGTGGTGTCGATATGAACCCTACTGGTAAACCTAAGTGGGATAAGCGTAGTAAGTTCCATATCGATCATATCTTTAAACGTGCTCATGGTGGTACTAAGTATACTAAGAAACCTAAAGAATAATATAACTCTCTACTGTAATTAGTAGCTACTACCCTGCTGGACCAATGAATATTATAACACAAAAATAGTATTCTGACAAGTCTTTACAGCAGGGTTTTTACATGGTATAATTCATATATGAATACGATAAAAATATTATCAGTTCTAGCGATACTAGTTCTATCCTTTGCGGGTATATGGTATGTAACAGGACTAAGAGCAGACCTTGCGGTAAGTGAGGAGAATAGTCGACAACTTAATAATGCAGTTCAAATGCAGCAAGAAGTGTTGATACAGATCAAACAGGAGCAAGAGCAAATTCGTAAAATCAGCGATGGTCTTACAGAACAAGTTAATGCTCAAAATAAAGATGTTGATGCACTTCGCGATAGGTTCATCACTAGTTCAAGTGGTAAGTCGCGCGACCTAGGCAAACTTGCTATTGAGAAACCCGCGCTGGTTGAAAAGATTATTAATAACGCATCCATGAAGGCACTGCGTTGCCTAGAGTTATCAAGTGGTTCTAAACTAAAAGAAGGTGAAACTAATGAAGAATGTCCTGCTATCGTTAATTCTGCTAACTAGTCTTACTGGTTGTGCATCTTTCTTTAGAGACCCAGTTGAACCAATTACCGTAGTAACTAAAGCAGAGCAAAAGACTCCACTACGCATTGCTCACCCCGATCCTCTAGAAACTCCTAAGAATATTCAGTGGATTGTAGTTACGCCTGATAATTATGAGGCCGCCCTAGAAAAGATAAAAGAATCTGGAGAAGATCCGGTCGTATTCGGTTTGACTGATACTGGATACCAACAGTTGAGTATTTTACTTTCTGAAATACGAAATTTTATAAGTATTCAACGCAACATTATCATTAGGTATCAAGAATACTACGAACCAGAAATAAAGTGATATTGGGGTTGCCATGATCCCTAAAATGTAGTATAATGAGTGATATCAAACAATTAACATGGAGTTTTATTAATGCAGAATATTACCGTCGTAAAACGCAACGGTGACAAAGAATCATTCGATGTCAACAAGATTCACAGAGTACTAGAGTGGGCAACAGATGAAATTAATGGAGTATCAATCAGCGAGATTGAGCTTCGTGCTAACATCCAAATATACGACGGTATGAAAACCGATGGTGTTCATGAGTTATTGATCAAATCTGCATCAGAACTTATCAGTGAACATACTCCAAACTATCAATATGTTGCCGCTCGTTTGGTTAACTATAAAATCCGTAAGGACATCTACGGTTCATACGACCCTTGGAGTCTAAGCAAAATTATCCAGAGCAATATTGCTCGTGGTGTATACGACTCTGATATTCTAAACAAATACTCCGAGTCTGAGATTGAACAACTAAACTCTCATATTAAACATGATCGCGATAACATGTTCACATTTGTTGGTATGGAACAGTTCCGTGGTAAGTACCTAGTACAAAATCGTTCTACAAGAGAACTATACGAAACTCCTCAGATTCTGTACATGATGATCGCGATGACATTGTTTGGTAGTTATCCCGCGACAGGTAAGAAATCGCGTTTAACATGGGTCAAAGATTTTTATGATGCAGTCTCGAATTTTTACATCTCTTTACCTACTCCTATCATGGCTGGTGTTCGCACCAGTACTCGTCAGTTTTCAAGTTGTGTCCTTATTGAGTCAGGTGATTCACTGGACTCGATTAATTCTACTTCTACCTCCATTGTTAGATACATATCTAAGAAGGCTGGAATTGGTATTGGTGCAGGGTCTATCCGCGCTGTTGGTTCATCTATTGGTGACGGTAGTGTTGTACACACTGGTCTTATCCCCTTTCTTAAGTTATTTCAAGCTGCTGTAAAAAGTTGTTCACAAGGTGGTGTCCGTGGTGGTGCTGCTACCGTTTACCTACCAATTTGGCACTTAGAGTTGGAAGACCTACTAGTACTGAAGAACAACAAAGGCACAGAGGAAAACCGTGTACGTCGTTTGGACTACGCTTTCCAGTTTAACAAAACGATGTATGAGCGCCTGCTAACAGGTGGTAATATTACACTATTCTCTCCTCACGATGTGCCTGATCTATATGATGCGTTTTATGTAGATCAGGCAAAGTTTAAAGAGTTATACACCAAGTATGAAGCGGACCCTACTATCCGTAAAAAGACAATGTCTGCACTTGAAGTATTCAATGGATTTATTCAAGAACGCAAAGAAACAGGTCGTATCTACTTAATGAATGTAGACCACGCAAACGACCACGGAGCATTTGATGCAAAAGTTGCACCAATTAAGATGTCCAATCTTTGTACAGAAATCAACCTTCCTACCAAACCTTTAACCAACTCTGAGGATCAAAATGGAGAAATTAGTCTCTGCACGCTTGCTGCAATCAACTGGGGTCTTATTAACAACCCAAGAGAATTCGAGAAATACTGTGAATTGTCAGTACGCGCACTCGACGCCTTACTCGACTACCAGGACTATCCCGTTCTTGCTGCTGAGCGAAGCACAAAGGCAAGACGTCCTCTCGGAATTGGCATTATCAACTTTGCATACTTCCTCGCAAAACGCGGACTAAAGTACAACAAAGACGCATTACCAATTGTTGACGAGTATGCAGAAGCATGGTCATACTACTTGATTAAAGCATCTGCAGACCTTGCCGTTGAAAGAGGTACTATTCCCAAGAACCATGAAACTAAATATGCAACAGGTAGATGCCCTATCGATACATACAAACGCGATGTTGACGAATTAGTTGCACCTAATCTGCGTATGGACTGGGTGGGCTTGCGTGGTCAGTTAATGACGACAGGTATCCGCAATAGTACGCTGATGGCTCTGATGCCTGCAGAAACTTCTGCTCAGATCTCTAACTCTACGAACGGTATCGAACCAGTTCGCGCATTAGTATCATACAAACAATCTAAAGACGGGGTAATGGCACAGGTTGTTCCAGGTATCCATCATCTTAAGAATAAGTATGATTTGTTATGGGATCAGAAGTCTCCAGAAGGGTACTTGATGATTTGTGCAGTGTTGCAAAAATACATTGATCAGGGCATCTCGGTAAACACTTCATATAATCCTGAGAACTACGAAAACAATGAAGTTCCTTTATCTGAGATGATCAAACACTTGGTTATGTTCTATAAGTATGGTGGAAAACAGTTGTACTATTTTAATACGTTCGATGGTGCAGGTGAAGAAAAAGATGACCCTATCATAACAGATGACTCTATATCAGATGCTCAGTCAGATGAAGAAGATTGTGATAGTTGTAAGATTTGATTTTAACTAAATAACATACCAAGACCCCCTTATCGGGGGTTTCCTTTTACTATAATAATAAAATATGACATCAGTATTTCAACGCAAAACTAAATCCCATCTAGAGTCTGAAATGTTCCATGATGGCGGTGTAGATATCGCTCGGTATGATATAGTTAAGTATCCTCAGTTTGAGAAGATCACAGATAAGCAATTGGGTTTCTTCTGGAGGCCTCAAGAAGTTGATCTATCTAAGGATCGTAGTGATTTTAAGTCACTTAATGACCATGAACAACATATATTCACTAGTAATTTAAAACGACAAATTTTACTAGACTCGGTCCAGGGTCGTAGCCCTAACTTGGCATTATTGCCTATTACATCATTACCCGAAGTTGAAACAATGGTTGCAACATGGGCGTTCTTTGAGACTATTCACTCTAGGTCATACACGCACATTATCCGCAATATTTACTCAAACCCTTCACTGGTGTTTGATGGTATCATGGATGTACATGAGATTGTAAACTGTGCAGATGATATTAGTCGTTACTATGATGACCTTATAGAGTACTCTAAATACCAGTCGCTATTGGGTTATGGTACGCATACAGTCAACGGCAAGACCATTGAAATCAACGAATATGAGTTGAAAAAGAAAACATACCTCTGCATGATGTCTATTAACATCTTAGAGGGTGTGCGTTTCTATGTGTCGTTTGCTTGCTCTTGGGCGTTTGCTGAACTCAAGAAGATGGAAGGTAATGCAAAGATTATTAAGTTTATCGCTCGTGATGAAAACACACACCTTGCAGCAAGTACTTCTATTATCAAGAGTTTGGTTAAGGACGACAAACACTATGATGCTATTCGCGCTGAGACAGAAGCAGAAGTTACTAGTATGTTTGTTTCTGCAATTGAGCAAGAAAAGTCATGGGCAAAATATTTGTTTAAAGACGGATCTATGATTGGTCTAAACGAGAAACTTCTTTGCGACTATATAGAATGGATAGGTGCTCGTAGGATGAAGACCGTAGGTTACGCTTCACCTTACCAAGTACCACAAGCAAACCCCTTACCGTGGACAGAGCGTTGGATTTCAGGTGGTAGTGTGCAAGTTGCACCCCAAGAAGTTGAACTAAGCTCTTATGTAGTTGGCGGTGTAAAACAAGATGTCGATAGTAATACCTTTGTAGGAATGAGTTTATAATAATGAAAGTTCAAATGTACACACGGACACAACCTCCGTGTCCATTTTGCACCCAAGCAAAGAATCTTGCTGAGATTAAGAATATTGTGTATGAGAATATTGATGTTTCATCCGCAGATAATATGCAAAATATGAAACAACAATATCCTGCTGCACGAACAGTTCCACTTATCTTAATTGATGGCGAAGTTATCGGGGGATTCGCCGAATTTAAGAACTATATACTAACAAAAGAACTAGGAGAAATGAGCATATGACAAGAAAAGCAAAAGAATGTGATAATTGTGGAGCAGACTATACGGTAATATATGATCCAGAAGAAGTAGATCAAGACCCGTTACATTGTCCGTTCTGTGGAGATGTTGCTGATGTTGAAAACAGAGATGAAGATGAATTAGACATTGAGGAAGATTGGGAATGAGCAAATTTAAAGAGCAATGGGAAGCAAAGAAATTGATGAAAAAGTCTAAGAAGAAAGCAACTCGTGCTCTTATTGAAGAAGGTGGTTATGCACCAAGCGATGCTAAGAAAGCAGTTAAGAAAGCACTTGAACGCATTGCTCAACCCACTGGCAATGGGCTAGAAGGATAGTATGTGGTTGTATCAGGGTGAACCTGTCACAGAAATAGAAGATAAGTTTGTCGCATATGTTTATCTAATTACGAACCTTACGAATGGTCGAAAATACATTGGTAAGAAGTTAACCAAGTTCAGTAGAACTAAAGTGGTTAAAGGTAAAAAGAAGAAGGTCAAAGTAGAAAGCGATTGGCAAACATACTGGTCATCCTCGGAAGAGTTGAAAAAGGATGTTACCGAACTCGGGGAAGAAAACTTCACTCGGAAAATCTTGCATTTTTGTCTCAGTAAAGGTGAAGCAAGTTACCTTGAAGCCTCTGAGCAATTTACCAACAATGCTCTCCTAGACCATACTTACTACAATGGTATTATAAACTGTAAGATTCATAAGACTCATGTTAAAAAGTTATGGGTTAATGAGCCAGAAATAAATATACCAAAGTAGTACTTGCATTATGTTTAGAACTAGTGTATAATAGACTTTATGATAATCCTTGACTACTCTCAAATCGCACTGAGCAATATTATTGTTCAGAAACTAGGTGACGAAGAAATGATTCGCCACATGATCCTTAACAGCATCCGCATGTACAATAAGAAGTTCAAAAAAGACTTCGGACAAATTGTCATCGCGGCAGACGGTTCCAACTCTTGGCGTCGTGCATATTTTCCCAACTACAAAGCATCTCGCAAGACCAGTCGTGAATCTTCCGCCATGGATTGGGATATGATCTTTAAGGTCCTTGGTAATATTCGTGAAGAACTAGTGGAAAACTCTCCTTACAAAGTTATCCGAGTAGACCAGTGCGAAGCAGATGATATTATCGGCACATTGGTTGAAAATACACAAGAGTTCGGTAATCATGAACCAGTGATGATCGTATCCTCAGATAAAGACTTTGTCCAACTACATTCATATGGTAATGTTAAACAATATTCTCCTATCCAGAAAAAGTTTGTTCAAGAAAAGAACTCACGCTCTTATTTCTTTGAGCATGTACTGCGTGGTGATAAAGGTGATGGTGTGCCTAACGTACTATCTGGCGATGATGTATTCGTTAACGGTTCTCGACAAACTCCCCTGAGTGCAAAGAAGATGGAGGAGTATGTTGCTAATGCTGAGAACCTCAAGAGCATTATGCCCGAGGATGTGTTCCGTAATTATCAACGGAATGTTAAATTAATTGATCTTAAAGAAACTCCAAAAGACCTAAAAGAAAAAATTATAAATACATACAATGGGTACAAACTACCCCATAAAACTAAGTTGATGAACTATCTCATCAAGAAACGTTGTAAACTGCTCATAGAGTGTATCGGGGAATTTTACTAAAATGGCAAAACTTCTGTTAATATCAGAAATCCTTCAAATGGTTCAGGATGCTAAGACTAAAGACGAGCGTCTTGAGTTGATCAAGAAGCATAACTGCCTTGCACTACGCGACATTCTCAAGGGTGGTCTGGATGATAGTATTACATGGATCATCCCACTGGGATCACCCCCATTCAAGCGTCCCGAGAAAGAAACTCCGATTGGCCTAACCCCATCTAACTTGCATAGATCTAGTTCTAAACTTCGATATTTTATTGCTGGTGGTCCAGGAGAAAAGTTGCAACCCACAAGGCGTGAAAAACTATTCATCGACTTACTAGAATCCATTCATGTGCGAGAAGCAGATTTAGTTATCGCAATGAAAGATAAACAACTCAAGAAGTTGTACCCGTGCTTGACCAAGCAATTGATCAAGAGTGCTTACCAAACCCTTATCGTGAAATAACCTAAGAAAGCCGAAAGTTACTTCGTTATGTAGTTTTATAAAAATTTGCTAATAGGAGACCCTATGCCACATAGTCAGGTTGAGAGATTAAAGCGAGATTCAAACGAATTATCCCACTATATCCAACGTCTTAAAAAGGAAGGCGACCAAACTAAGGTTTTTAAAATGATGAAAAAACGTGAATACATAAAACAACAACTTTCTACTATAGAGGAGTTAAACTGGTCTTAACAGTTGCAAATGGTCTAGATGTATGGTATAATATGTCTAGACCAACAAATCTTATATTATGAACATCTTCTATCTCTCTCACGACCCTAAAGTATGTGCTGAACAACATTGCGATAAACATGTTGTTAAAATGATCTTAGAGTACGCTCAACTCCTTTCCACTGCACATCGTGTTATCGATGGTACTGCATCAGTCGGACTAAGCAAGACTGGTCGCAAACAAACTTCTTATGTGCTTGATGACCAACGCGAAACGGTTCTATATCGTGCTAGTCATATCAACCATCCTTCTGCGGTGTGGGCACGACAATCCAAACAAAATTACACACATCTATACGAATTGATGGGTCATCTCTGTAAAGAGTACACTCGCCGATATGGTAAAACTCATAAGTCTGAAGATCTTATGTTTGAACTATATATTGCCCCACGCGGCATCTCTGTAGAAACCACTTTCACCCAACCTCCACCCGCAATGCCTGATTATTGTAAAGTTCCAGGCGACTCAGTTGCGTCTTACCGCAACTATTATATAAAAGAGAAGTCATATATGGCTAAGTGGAAAACAAAACAACCAGACTGGTTTGTAAAAGGAATGCAGAATAATGCCAATGTATAATTATAAATGTAACGAGTGCAATTATGTATTCGATGCATTTAAAAAAATGTCCTCGCGACATGACTCATCTGATCTGGTTTGCCCCAAGTGTGCTAAACAGAACAGTGAGTTTGTTATGAGCGCGCCCATGATAGTTTCTGATGTGGGTTCACTTGGTCCTTTGGGTAAAACAGACAACGGATGGAAAGACGTATTGTCAAAAGTTAAAGATACATATACAATAAACAACATTAAAACATAAGAATGAAACCTTCTGCACAAACACAACAACTATTTCAATCTCAGGCGAAACCTACCAAACTTCGACTAGAGCATCTTCGTAAAGTCGAACCCCTTACCACTAATCAAGGTATTGTGTTTGAATCATATAAACGAGACAATCACTTGGTGTTGTCGGGTTCTGCTGGTTCAGGTAAAACTTTCCTCGGAATGTACATGGGTCTACAATCAGTACTGGACAAAGAAACTCAGTATGAGAAAGTCATCATGGTTCGATCAGTAGTACCAACAAGGGATATTGGATTTTTACCTGGAACTCAAGAAGAAAAAGAACTTGCATATGTTCTACCATATGTTGCTATCGCAACTGAGTTGTTTGATGACAAGGGTGCGTATGAAAAACTAGTTGCTCAAGATAACCTAGAGTTCATGACAACTTCATATATTCGTGGTATTACCTTGCGTGATGCTGTGATTGTTGTTGACGAGATGCAGAATCTTACCTTTCACGAACTCGATAGTATCATTACTCGTGTGGGTGATAATTGTAAGTTTATTCTATGTGGAGACTACTACCAGTCTGACTTCACTAAGAATAATGATAGAGAAGGTATCATTAAGTTTCTAAATATTCTTGATCATATGAAGAAATTTAAACAGATTGAGTTTACATGGGAAGATATCGTGCGTAGTTCTTTGGTTCGTGAATACATCATGACTAAGGAGATGTTGGAAAAAGAAATGATTAAAGGAAAACGAGGCAATGGCAAAGTTTAAACGCTTTGAAGAAGGTCAGTCTCCCAAGAAGCGGGAACGTCGTCGTGAAGACTATGACCAATTTGAGTCTAAATCGAGGCGGGAGTATAAGTCTGAAAAACATACTTCAACATATGCCAAACTGAGAAACCCGCGAGACATTATCGCTTCTGAAGATATAGATGACATTTAACCATACCCCTATTGACCTTGGATACTCTGATATGATTACAGAGTCATCAAACGGTAGTAGACTATATAATACACCTGATGGACGCAAGTTACCTTCTGTAACTAGTGTTCTTAGTATATTAAGTGAAGATAGTATCCGCGCTTGGCGCGAGCGAGTTGGTGAGGAGGAAGCAAATAAAATTTCATACCGAGCATCTACTCGTGGTACTGCTGTTCACCTAATATGCGAGAAGTATTTGAACAATGATCCTGACTACAAGAAGGGATTTATGCCAAATGTTATCGATTCATTTAACCGATTGAAACCAATCCTTGATTCTAGAATAGGAAATATATATGGACAAGAACTACCTTTATACTCTGAGTACTTGGGCATCGCCGGACGTGTGGACTGCGTTGCTGAGTTCGACGGCGTGCCTTCTATTATCGACTTTAAGACAAGTCGCAGGATAAAGACACACGATAAGATTCATTCCTACTTTATGCAAGAAGCCGCTTATGCAGTGATGTGGGAAGAAAGAACCCATAGACCGATTGTTAATCTGGTCACCATTATCGAAGTTGACGACAGTGAACCTTTAGTGTTTAAAGAACACCGAGATAACTGGACTAAACAATTGATTGAAACTATTGCCGAATATAAAAGGCGCAAACGAACTGAGGTAAGATAATATGGACGTAATTGAAATTCTAAAAGGCGGTGGTAAGTCACGCACTGATAGTTTTGTTGGTAGGCCTACTGGTCACTCGCATGAGTTTTACCTGAGTGGTCATGTAGAAGAAGCATCAGAGTACATTGAGTGGTTTGACACTATTCGACATGCTGGAGAAAATGACTTTGTTAAAATCTATATTAACTCTCCCGGCGGTGATCTATTTACTACTATCCAGTTTATGCGTGTGCTCGCCGAGACTGATGCAACTGTATGTTGTTCAGTAGAGGGCCTGTGTATGTCTGCAGCAACAATGATCTTCTTGTGTGCTGATCAGTTCGAGGTTACTCCTCACTCTATGTTTATGTTCCATAACTACTCAGGTGGAACAATTGGTAAGGGCGGTGAGATGATCGACCAACTAAAACACGAACGGGCGTGGTCTGAGAAGTTAATGCGCGAAGCATACGAAGGTTTCCTCACTGAAGATGAAATTACATCTATCCTGGATAACAAGGATATCTGGATGAGTGGCGACGACATTGTAACACGACTCAAGGGTAAAGTTGCTCATGAAACTGCTAAGTTGGCACTGGCCTCTGAAATGCTTGCCGTTGTTGACGAGGAAGACGATGATGACGACGTAGTGGTATCAACCCCTACTAAAAAGAAACTCACAGTTAAATCAAAAGTAGTACCAAATACTACACCTGCTAAGAACCCTGTTGCAAAAACACCACAAAAAGCAAAATAATTCTAAAAAGTGTACCAAACTCCAAAAACTGTGGTATACTAGTATCATAGTTTGAAACAAAAGGAGTTTGGTATGTCAAGAGTTGGTGAATTATACTTGTTTGCTAGTGAATTAATCGAAGATGTTGCCGATGGTTCTATCGACTATGATGGTGCTGTTGCGCAACTCATGAATGAATATGGTGTCGACATCGACGACGCTGAATTTATTTTAGATGAAGTGGTTGCAGATCAAGAAAGTATGTTATAATTATACAATGAATAAAGTTTACACAGATCCTAAAAAAGTCATCCTCACCGACTGCGACGGTGTTCTCCTAGATTGGGAATATAGTTTCAAGGTGTGGATGTTACATCGTGGTTACGAGGTGGTTGCTCCAGGCGAATATCACATGGATGTTATGTTCGATATTACTAGTGAAGAAAAGAATACCTTTATCCGCACTTTTAACGAGAGCGCCGCCATTGGTTTCCTACCTCCTTTACGGGATGCTGTACATTATGTGCGTAAACTTCACAATGAACATGGTTATGTTTTCCACTGTCTGACCAGTCTTAGTGATGATCCAGCTGCTCAACGGCTGCGTCAAATGAACTTAGACAAGGTGTTTGGTCCTGGCATATTTGAGAAATTAATATGTGCTGATACTGGCGCTGATAAGACAGAAATCTTAGAACCATATCGTAACAGCCGTTGTATCTGGGTGGAAGATAAACCAGAAAACGCCGTACTTGGTCTAGAGATGGGGTTATCATCTATATTATTTGGTCACGACCATAATGCGACTGCTAAGTGTGGATGCCCTCGAGTTTGGAAATGGGAACATATCTACAACATGATCGACTTGTCTGAGATTGTTGAGGACTAATATGTTTCTAGAGTATTGGATGATTGGAGTTCTTCTGGGGTTCTTTGCATATGCATTGAAGAAAGTATATCTAGACGGTAAACGCGAAGGATATTCTGCTGGTCACATTGACGGCGGTGTTTTTACATATGCCTGGACATGTACAATTGTAAAAGATTATATGAATGACGATGTTGAATTTAAGAAGTTCCTAGAATCAGTTTTGGCAAAAGGTAAATAAAATGGCAAATAATGTAAATACTCATGTGACATTCGACAGAATTTCTGAAGAAGGTAAATCAAAACTTCTAGAGTTAACTTCTCGTATTCGAAATAATATGAACTACCGCTGGTTAAGTGACATGTGGGTAGATGGTAAAGAAGGTTCCCCTACATATGAAGAAACTGAAAAGTATGAATGGACCACTACAAACATCGGACCGAAGTGGAACTATATTGAAGATGCTGGTGATGATTACCTAACGATCGTTTCTGCATGGTCATGGCCAGAAAATGGTATTGCGTGGATCGTCGAGCAAATAGCAGAGGTTGATCCGCAAGTTCGTGCTCTGGTATCATACGAAGATGAAATGCCAAACTTCTTTGGTGCTGCGGTATTTGAAGCAGGTGGATTAGTGGCTGATATCGAGTGGGACTCTGATGAAATTGAAGAGATGATGCATGAGGAGTTTCCAGAACTTCTTGAGTTATGGGACGCAGAAACCAATGAACCTACTGATGACGAATATTGGAATATTCGTGACGAGAATATCTGGTCATATATTGGTGATAAACAGTGGGAATGGACACAGGTCTGTATAGAAAATTGAATTCAATATTATCTCTGTTTAATAATTAATTCGCATATATACTATATAAGAAATAAATTAGGAACTATCTCAAGTGTCATTACTCAATATCTCCATGAATGCGTATACATGCAGCCCCAAGGGTCAGTATGAATCAACACGCGGCCAGAGATCAGGGGATATAAACTGGTTGATAGGGTCTAATAAGAGATAATAATAATAATAATTACTTACTTATTCAGACCCTACCGTAAAAAGTAGGGTCTTTTTTTATGTTTAGGAGGTCTCAGTGGACCGCTGTAGAGTTTTAAGCAAGAATATAGGGTAAGGGTACACCTTACGAGTGTTCTTCCTTAAAACGATGTGGTTTAAATACAACAAATAATAACCCTACAGTTGCATAGGGAATCAAGTTGTGTTATACTAGCTTCATAGGTTGTTCAAAAGGAGTTACTCATGACCACAGAATTTGTCTCATATAAGAATATGGAGTTTGATGCTCGCCATGGCGGTCCATTTGACCGTGGAAGCGCTGACTCTTGGTATGATCGTATGATCAATCCACACTACTACAAGGGCGATACCGATTCGAGCGAGAAAGTTGAACTCGCTGATATGACTGGTAGTGAGACCGTAGATTATTTGATGGGATATCAGTTTAACGAAGAACACGGTGGGAAGACGAGCCCGGAAACTTTCAGGAGCGTTCCTCGTTAAACTGATGTGGTAGTAATATCAGTCACATTATGAGGTTTGTATCAAAAATACAACACTATTAAAATAGTCCTTGTATTTTCAAACCAACGGTGTTATAATAGAAACATAGTGAGAAGGTATCGTCCTCCCGCTACATACAGATTCTTTAAAAATATACTCTTAGTTTTGCACCTATCGTCTAACGGTTAGGACAACAGGTTTTCATCCTGTAAATCGGAGTTCGATTCTCCGTAGGTGCTCATTGAGTTTAACTCGCAGAGTTTGATGACTAGTTATTATAAAGCACTTTCTATCCGAAAGGAGACATGTGGGTTCATCCATGAAAAGTGCTTTATAATACATTTTCCTGGACTGGGGATTCCTAGTTGGCGCATAGCGTGGAGAGTGTATCGGAAGTGTGGCTGAGTGGTCTAAGGCAACGGTTTGCTAAATCGTCGGGTGGTTTATACTGCCCCGTGAGTTCGAATCTCACCGTTTCCATATTGAAGTATATTACATGACGCCTCAGCGAAGGGATTCTAGAAGTCCAGTAGCGATTAATAATTAAACATGCAGATGGGTTCGCATGGTGTAGTGTGTTTCAATATGGTTATAGATAGTTAATACGGTGCGTTCATATAATGGTCATTATCCTGGATTGTCTATCCAGAGACGGGAGTTCGATTCTCCCACGCATCGCCAAGTTTTGAGATGCCCGCAAGTGGTTGCGTGGTATTAAATAACAGATCCTTTATATGTCTGTATCTCGACCCTTTTTGCAAATGTATTAAAAGTATAGGTTAAAAAAGAGTTGATTGTAACTCTGTAAATGTTCTTTAATATTGTACTGTACTCGGTTCGTCTAGTGGTCTAGGACATCACCCTTTCACGGTGGCTACAGGGGTTCAAATCCCCTACCGAGTACCATATAGAAACATCTTTATTTCCCCCAATTGTTATTCACAGGGAGTTCGCAAGAACAGTCGATAACTTAGGATGTTTCTATATGGTTTTGTGCATCTGGCGTTCGTATAGTGGACAATACAGGGAGCTTCTACCTCCTAAACGTGGGTTCGATTCCTGCACGCTGGACCCATTATAATAGGAACGGGATCCCGTTCCGCCAAAATTAGGACTTGTAGCTCAATCGGGAGAGCACGACACTGTCACTGTCGAGGTAGCGAGATCAAAACTCGCCAAGTCCGCCATTTTTATGCGGTGTTAGTATAATGGTATTATGACAGCCTTCCAAGCTGATGACGCGGGTTCGATTCCCGCACGCCGCTCACCAAAATAAAAAGCTCTGTTAGTTAAATGGTAGAACACCTGTTTTGTAATCAGGGGATGGCAGTTCGATTCTGTCACGGAGCACCAAGTTTTGAGATGTCTGCAAGTGGCGGCGTTGCATTAAATAACGGATCCTTTATATGTCCGTATCTCAACCCGTTTTGCAAATTTATTAAAAAAATAGTGTACTTTATTTGAAAAGTATGTTATAATATACACATAGAGAAAGATAATGCGGATGTGTCGTAATGGTAGCCGAGGTAGCCTTAGAAGCTACTGCCGAGAGGCGTGCTGGTTCGAGTCCAGTCATCCGCACCATATAAAAACATACTTCAGGTTGGACAGTGTTCGCGGCACTGTTATTTGGGATGTCGAATCAGTGTTTGTTCACTGAGGGGTAACATCTAAGATACGGAGTATGTTTTTATATGATATATTTGAAATCAGTTTAAATAACATGCGCCCGTAGCTCAGGGGAAGAGCGTACGACTCATAATCGTTTGGTCGGGATTTCGAAACTCTCCGGGCGCACCAAGTTTGTATAAATAAATCAAAGGGGTATTATTATGGAACTAGATTTAATTGATGATAGTGTAGAAGTTACATCTTCTCAGTTTAAAAAAGATTGGGAAGAGAAAAAGCGTATTAAAAAAGAACAGAAGAAACTAAAAAAGAAGATCACTCAAGATTATGCAGGCGGCCAGAACAACAGCATAAATTCATCTATAGATCGAGTGGTGTCTAATAAACCTGCTGTGCGATCTGCTGGTAGGAGTAGATAATATGTCTAACGAAGAATATTGGCAATGGCTACGAGAAAATGTTCAATAAAGTACTATCAGTATTAGTCACGGTATTTATTACAGTTGTTTATAGTATAATCGGTATTATTGGTATTGGTCTATTATCTGGATTGATACAAGAACCTCTACGGGTTTTCAATGGATGAACCCTCAATATGATCGATGAGAGTACCTTACCCGTGAGTGAGCAGAGTTTGGTGTATCGTTTGAGAAAACGAGCAGAAATTCGTAGACAGATTCCTAGTCGTAAAAGTGTGGCGGAAGGTAAGTCTGATCGTATCGCAGACTTATTGGAAGAAGCCGCTGATGAGATTGATCGATTAAAAACTCCCCCAAACTGATATAAGCTACTAAGAGTAAATTTACTATAGAAAGTATATAATGATTGATAAAAGAATATTAAGTATTCTATCTGCCGAGGGTATTCGCCAAGCAGATACCATTGAACTAATCGCAAGCGAGAACTTTGCCAGTGATGATGTAATGCAACTCTGCGGCAGTATCTTCACAAACAAGTATGCTGAGGGTCTTCCAGGTAAGCGGTACTACAATGGTTGCGATAACGCAGATGATGTAGAAAATCTGGCGATTGAATATGCAACTAAACTCTTTGGGTGTAACTTTGCGAATGTGCAACCTCACAGTGGCGCCAATGCTAACTTGGCAGTGTTTGCAGCATTCCTAAAACCAGGAGACCTTATCCTAGGTATGGATCTAGCAAGTGGTGGACATTTGAGTCATGGCGCTAAGGTTAATGTCAGCGGTAAGTGGTTTGCCACAGAGTCATATTTTGTTGACTCGCAAGGCATTATTGATTATGATGACATTGAACAAGTTGCCAGCTTAATCCGTCCAAAAATGATTATTGCTGGTGCTAGTGCATATAGTCAAGTTATTGATTGGAAAAGATTCCGAGAAATTGCTGACAGTGTAGGTGCTATTCTACTTGCAGACATGAGCCATTACTCTGGTCTCATTGCTGGTGGTACATACCCAAGTCCGTTCCCTCATGCAAATGTAGCAACTACAACTACACATAAGACATTGCGTGGTCCTCGGGGTGGTATGATTCTATGGAATGATGACCAGTACTCGAAGAAGTTGAATGGTGCAGTGTTCCCAGGAACTCAAGGTGGCCCCTTGATGCATATTATTGCGGCAAAGGCACAGTGTTTCTATGAAGCACTTCAACCAGAGTTTAAACTATACGCTCAACGCATTCGTATTAATGCTCATGCAATGGCCCAGGCATTTTTAGATTCAGGTGTTGAGGTAGTCAGCGGAGGAACTCAGTGTCATATGTTTACCCTTGATCTTACTAATGAAATGTATTCAGGACGAGAATATGCAGACATTCTAGAAGCAAACGGTATCACTGTAAATAAAAATGGTATTCCCAATGATAAGCGATCATTCGCAGAAACCAGTGGGGTTCGTATTGGGGTTGCCGCAGAAACAACTCGTGGTTATACTGAGGCAGACTTTAAGAAACTCGCTGAGTTAATGGTATCATTGTTGCGAAAATAGTACTATAGTAACTCGTCATGAATAAAATAAATATAGAAGATGTTAGAGATTTTATAGCAAAGCAAACTCCCGACACTAAGATATACATCGGGGGTGACTCAGAGCGAGTACATATCAAAGGTACATGGTTCATAGATTATACACTTGCTATCGTAGTGCATATCAATGGTAACAATGGATGTAAGATATTTGGTGAGGTGCAACGCGAACCCGACTTATCATACGATAAGAGGTCTAAACCTAGGGCGCGTCTGATGACAGAAGTTTATAAAATCGCAGAACTATATCTACAACTTCATGATGTATTAGAAGAACGGGAAGTAGAAGTTCACTTGGATATCAACCCAAGTGAAATGTATGGATCATCATGCGTTATCAATGAATCAATTGGATATATCCGTGCTATGTGCAATGTAGTTCCTATGGTAAAACCACAAGCGTTTGCAGCGTCATATGCTGCTGATCGTATGAAAGAAATTCTAAACGATCAGCAGCATATTGATTATAGTTTATAGATTTGGTATTGGTATTGCAGCAGAAAGTGGGTACACCGAGGAAGACTTTAAGAAACTTGCTGAATTCATAGTATAATTGAAAATATGGGTTAATCAGCAGTAAAGATATACGCAGCACCAGTATCAGCAGCACCAGTGTCTTCGTTCTTAGCACCAACAACTACTGTATTTCCATATATAGAAACTGACGCCCCAAATTGATCATCTGCTTGTTTATCAGTTGCTTGTATCTTCCTTTGTTGTGTCCAAGTAGTACCAGATCTGGTGAAAACATAAGCAGCTCCAGCATTACTACCACCAGTGTCTTCGAGTTGAGCACCAACAATCACTGTATCTCCATATATAGCAACTGAATTACCAAAGTAATCAATTGTTTGTTTATCAGTTGCTTGTATCTTTTGTTGCTGTGTCCATGTAGTGCCGGATCGTGTGAAAACATAAGCAGCACCAGCGCTAGTACCACCAGTGTCTTCGAGATTAGCACCAACAACCACGGTATCGCCAGATATAGCAACTGACTGACCAAATTGATCATTTGCTTGTTTATCAGTTGCTTGTATCTTCTGTTGCTGTGTCCAAGTAGTACCGGATCGTGTGAATATATAAACAGATCCAGCATTAGCACCACTAGTGTCTTCGAGTTGAGCACCAACAATCACTGTATCTCCATATATAGCAACTGAATTACCAAAGCTATCACCTGCTTGTATATCAGACGCTTGTATCTTCTGTTGCTGTGTCCAAGTAGTACCAGATCGCGTGAATATGTACACAGCTCCAGCATCAGCACCACCAGTGTCTTCCCACATGGCACCAACAACTACTGTATCTCCATCAATAGCAACTGATATACCAAAGATATCAGTTGCTTCTGCATCAGATGCTTGTATCTTTGCTTGTTGTGTCCAAGTAGTACCATCTCTAGTAAAGATATACGCAGCACCAGCATTAGTACCACCAGCGTCTTCATAAGTAGCACCAACAACTACTGTATCTCCATCAATACCAACCGCACCACCAAAGTAATCAGTTGCTTCTGCATCAGATGATTGTATCTTCTGTTGCTGTGTCCAAGTAGTTCCAGATCGGGTGAAGATATAAGCAGCTCCAGCATTAGCAGCAGTAGTGTCTTCTGCCTGTGCACCAACAATTACGGTATCACCATAAATAGAAACTGACGCCCCAAAGATATCACTTACTTCTGGATCAGATGCTTGTATCTTAGCCTTTTGTGACATCAATGACCAATTTACAGAATATAGGTTATAGATATATGCTTTACCTGAATTAGTACCACCAGCATCATCTTCGAGATAAGCACAAACGATTGCATAGTTACCAGATATTGCAACTGACCTACCAAAGAGATCAGCATAACTTGTACCATAAGCATTAGGATTATCTAAGGTGTGTAGTAACGCACCCGTTGTGACATCGAAGATATATGCTTTACCTGAACTAGTGCCACCAGCATCACCTTCGCTAACAGCAGCGACGACGGCATAGTTACCAGATATTGCTGCAGAATACCCAAAGTTATCATTTAAACTTGTACCATAAGCATTAGGATTGTTTAAAGTATGAACTAATGCGCCAGTTGTGACATCGAAGATATATGCTTTACCTGAACTAGTGCCACCAGCATCATCTTCGCTAACAGCAGCGACGACGGCATAGTTACCAGATATTGAGACCTGATTGCCAAAGCCATCGCTATCACTTGTACCATAAGCATTAGGATTATCTAAAGTATGAACTAATGCGCCAGTTGCGACATTAAAGATATATGCTTTACCTGAATTAAAGCCACCAGCATCACGTTCGCCATACGCGGCGACGACGGCATAGTTACCAGATATTGCAACTGACTGACCAAAGTTATCATTAAGACTTGTATTATAAGCATTAGGATTGTTTAAAATACGAACTAATGCGCCAGTAGAAACATCGAAGATATATGCTTTACCTGAATCAGTTCCTGCCGCGTCATCTTCAAATTTCGCACCAACGATGGCATAGTTACCTGATATTGAAACTGATATACCAAAGTAATCTAGAAAACTTGTACCATAAGCATTAGGATTGTTTAAAGTATGAACTAATGCGCCAGTTGTGACATCGAAGATATATGCTTTACCTGAACTAGTGCCACCAGCATCATCTTCGCCAGTCGCGCCGACGACGGCATAGTTACCAGATATTGCAACTGATATACCAATGCGATCGCCAGCGCTTGCACCATAAGGATTAGGATTATCTAAAGTATGAACTAATGCGCCAGTTGCGACATTAAAGATATAGGCTTTACCTGAATTAAAGCCACCAGCATCACCTTCGCCATAAGTACCAACAATTGCATAGTTACCTGATATTGCAACTGACTGACCAAAGAGATCATCAAGACTTGTATCATAAGCATTAGGATTATCTAGTATCTGAGAGATAATATATCCTGGAGTTGGTGTACCAGCACCATAACTAGTATCATTAACTATGATACTAGCAGAGACGTCTGGGTACTCATCTAGAGCTATTCTTAGAGTTTCTACACCTTCGAGTGATCTATCATTAGATAATATCAATGCTATCTGGGATACTTTATTATGTGATGTGGTAAAAGATCCGGTCAAAGATCCGCTGAATAAGTCACCAGAATCTATCCCAGTTATAGTGTATGGTACTGATATTCCCGATACTTCAGACTCAGAGTAAAGGTATATAATGATCTCAGTGCCCTCGTCAACAGAAGAAGCTTCACTAATGAATAAACTATAAGGCAAGAGTAGTGCTACGCCAGACAAGCCATTTAAACCCAATGATGTTAGAAATGGCATATTAAGCACCTGCCCCGTATGTAATAGCGTTCGAGATAACTTTCCACGCATTCGATGTTCTTATTAATGTGAACGTGAATTGGTCTATGTTATTAGGGGTTCCTTCAGGTAATGTATTATTCGCCCAATTAACTGTGGTGACCACACCATCTATCTGAACTCCTGTCGGGGCATATGCACCACCAGCACCTTGTTGCACCATAATAACGAATACGATAGTTCTGTTATCGGTTGTTGGTACATTGGTGAAGTTTGGAACAAATGACCCTAATATACCAGTATGATAATGAGCAGTTCCTTCCAAGTAAGAAACGCCGATTGTTCCAGATAGACTAGATGGAGTAGTTGTCAACTTCTCGGTTAATGACTCTGCATAAATCTCCTTAGCAGATAACCTACCGCCGACACCTAGTCCAGAAGAAACGACCAATGCTCCAGTAGACGTACTGGTAGATACAATTGCTTCATCTATCAACACACCAGCAGTAGCTGTTGTTGCACCAGCGGTTGATCTTAGTGTTAGTGTTGACCCTGCCGTGCTACCACCATTTATAACTGCAACGCTTGGTGTAACTAATGTAGCATTGGTTATTGTACCGCCTGTGACAGAAGGGGATGTTAGTGTAGGGGTCGTTATAGTAGGAGATGTGCCGAATACCAATGAACCTGAACCTGTTTCATTAGATATCACTGAAGCAAGTTGAGCAGAAGTTGTTGGAGCAAAGAAATCTAATCTCCATGAATTATCTGCTGCGTCTGTAATTCCGTAACCAGCAAGCGTACTTGGGGTAGTCGTCAGGTCTGCGAATGCAACTGATTGTAATGCGCTTTCCGCCAGTACACCTTGAGCAGCTGTTGCATATGCTGTGGCATCAGTGGTTGCAGCAGTTCCAAAGGTTGGTTTATCTTCTAAGTTACTATATGATCCAGTTGTCGCAACCAACGCCAAGTCTGCCGGTTGAGTAGCACTGTCTGCAGCAATGCCTTGAGCAGCAGTTGCATATGCAGATGCGTTCGTGGCAGCAGCAGTTCCAAGTGTTGGTTTACCAGCAAGGTCTGAATATAATCCTGTAGTTGCAACGGTTGCTAGGTCAGCAGGTTGTACTGCACTTGCCGCGAGAATACCTTGTGAAGATGTTGCGTATGCACTCGCAGCAGTTGCAGCAGCGGTTCCCAATACGGGTCTGTTAGTTAAACTATTGTATGATCCAGTTGTTGCGACTGCAGACAGATCTCCTGGTTGTGTTGCTGAGTCTGCTAATGCTCCTTGAGCCGCGGTTGCATAAGCAGATGCGTTCGTGGCAGCAGCAGTTCCTAGAGTTGGTTTACCAGATAGATCATTATATAATCCACTGGTGGCAACGTCGGATAAGTCTGCAGAGTTCACCTTTGCGCCTAAAGCACTAGAAATAGTAGTAGCGAAGTTAGGATCATCTCCCAACGCAGTTGCCAACTCGTTCAGCGTGTTCAGCGTAGATGGAGCAGTACCTACTAAGCTAGAGACTGAAGAATCTACATATGATTCTGTTGCATAACCTACAATAGACTGAATTGCACTGTCTGCCTTAGCACCTTGTGAAGAAGTCGCGAATGCCTCGACATTTTCTGCAGACGCTGTTCCTAGAGTAGGTCGGTTAGACAAACTTGTATATGACCCGCTCGTTGCCACTGTCGCTAGATCGCTGGGCTGGGTTGCTGACGATGCTAATGCACCTTGAGCCGCAGTGGCATAAGCAGTTGCATCAGTCGCCGCAGCAGAACCCAGAGTTGGTTTATTCAATAAACTATTGTAAGATCCCGTAGTTGCAACCACCGCAAGAGTAGGAGTACCTATAATATCCGAGTAAGAACCGGTCTGACCCACTGTCGATATGTTTGGTTTGCTTGCTAGGTCTGCGAAAGCACCAGTGGTAGCGACGGTTGCGAGGTTAGGTTTATTGGAGAGGTCGTTATAAAGTCCTGTAGTTGCAACGGGTTGTAACAAAGGAGGATTAATTAGATCAGTATACGAACCACTTGTTGCAACGGATGCAAGGCTAGGTCTACCAGATAAACTATTATATAACCCTGTTATTGCAACGGCGGCAAGGGCGGGTGTTCCAGATAAGTCAGAGTATGCGGCAGTGGTAGCAACGTTAGCAAAATTTGGAATTCCTATTAGACTAGAGTATAATCCACTAGTAGCAACAACTGCCAATACTGGTTTTCCTGCTAGGTCGTTGTATAATCCACTAGTAGCAACATCTGCCACGTCTGCAGATTGTAGAGCAGTGTCTGCTCTTGTGCCTTGCCCAGAAGTTGCATAGTTGGTGGCTGCAGCGGCGATCGAATCAGTTACATTAGATTGAGTTGTGTACGAGTTATTCGCTAGGTATATTCCAACTCTACTATCTGTATAATATAACTTAGAACCTTCTATTAGATTACTAGTCGTATGATTTGATATAGATGATACTTGACCTGTTACATCGCCAGTTACATCGCCTACTACGTCTCCTGTTAGATTGCCAGTAAATAATGACGCTCTTACTGGAGCATATGTGAATGATGCATGTGTGGTATCGATAAATGAGGATGCATCTGGTTCTGGCAGATACCCTTGATAGAATTTCCATGTACCATCTGTCGCATCTCTGAATACTCCAGTGTGTGCATATGTACCATCATTGTAGTTACCTGCGATACCCAAATCTGGGTTAGCGACTGTAGACCCATTGTTCAAATAGATCATAGAATCCGTTATAGATAGATTCTGCGCATCAAGTGTGATGGTTGTTCCAGATACTGTTAAGTTACCCTCGATAATAACGTTACCAGCAGCAGCGATGTTATTAAAATTTACATTAGAAGTAGTAGAAACATCTTGCCCAATCGATATCTCACCAGATGTTACACTTACACCAGTACCACCAGATACATATGCATCGATCTGATTATTAACACGACCAGTTGTGAAATATAGATTAGAACCTTCTGTGAGGTTATCTGTATAACTGGCTGCAAGTTTAGCATCAAACATCGCTTCGCCGCGTGCTTCTGTATAGTAAAGATTAGAACCTTCTGTGAGGTTATCTGTTGTCTTAAGAGCGAAGTTTGTATTTACTCTAGTTTCTGTATAGTATAGTTTAGAACCTTCTGTGAGGTTATCTGTTGTCTTACCCAACAAACTAAGGTCGAAGTCATTATTTGCTCTTGCCGATGTGTAGTAAAGATTAGAACCTTCAGATAAATTACTTGTTGTCTTAAGAGCGAAGTTTGTATTTACTCTAGTTTCTGTGTAGTATAGATTAGAACCTTCCGTTAAGTCAGTTGTAGAACTAGCTGCAAGTTTAGCATCAAACATCGCCTCGCCACGAGTTTCTGTGTAATATAAGTTAGAACCTTCAGATAAATTACTTGTTGTCTTAAGAGCGAAGTTTGTATTTACTCTAGTTTCTGTATAGTATAGTTTAGAACCTTCTGTGAGGTTATCTGTAGAACTAGCTGCAAGTTTAGCATCAAACATCGCCTCGCCACGAGTTTCTGTGTAATATAAGTTAGAACCTTCCGTTAAGTCATCTGTAGACTTGGTAGCAATTCGAATATCAAACGCATCGTTATCACGATCAACGGTATAGTAAAGATGAGTACCTTCTGAAAGATCTGTAGTTGAATTGCCTGATAGACTCAAACTTGCAGGATTACCACTCTCGTCAGCAACTGTGAATACACCTCCTACATTTGATAATACCAGCCCATCGATGGGCCCATCACCTAAGAATATAGAGTTACCACTTAGATATAGATCACGGAATCTTTTAGTTGTAGATCCTAAGTCGTATGTGATATCAGTTGTAGGAACTATACTCGCAGAAACATTACCTAATACAGTGTGTACTCTAGCATCGGTGAAGTATAGATTAGAACCTTCAGAAAGGTCAGATGTTGATTTATTAGACAGATCTGTATCAAAGTCTGAACTAGTGTATATGTATGGCCTACCAGTAAGATCATCATAAGAACCAGACAATGCAACAGAATTCAGGTCGACTAACGATACTTTATTTGCAATGGAGTTTGTTATAGTAGTTGCAAAGTTGGGATCATCATTAAGTGCCGCTGCAAGTTCATTTAATGTATCCAGTGCGCCAGGTGCAGAATTTACTAATGTTGCTAGTGAACTGTTAACATATCCTTCGGTAGCATAATTATACGCAAGTATAGAAGTCGTGGTCACATGATCAGCAATGTCAGTGGTTTGTACATAATCACTCAATGTAGTTGCTAGTGACGCAGTTGTCTCATATGAAGATAATGTAGAAGTTAGTGCATTAGAAGTGACATACCCTAACAGAGTATTAGTAAGCGCAATTTGTTGAACATATGTACTGAGAGTAGAATTTAGTGCGTATGAGACAAGGTCATTGGCAACCAAATAACCAGACAAATTAGGAGGATTTGTTAAATCATTATAGTTTCCAGAGAATAGAGTGGGTAAGTCAGTTAGACTATTATATGAACCACCAAATAAGAAATCTGGTTTATCGGTCAGATCATCATACGACCCTGAGAACAGCGTAGGAAGATTTGACAAACTTTCGTATGATCCATCGAATACGAATGATGCAATTATACCTTGATTATCAGTTAGATCACTAATGTCGGTAGGGATTGCCGCACTAGTTATATATCCAACATCATTAGTAAAATCACTAAGAACAGTAGGAGTACCTGATAGATCTGAATATAGTCCGCTGACTGCAGAATCTGATAATCCTGCGATAACACCATTGGCTACGATTGTATCCCAATATATCAAAGAATTCCATGTGGTAATACCATTACCAATTTTAGTTTTTCTAGTATCAGTCTCTAATCCCAGTTCACCATTACCTAGTACTGGGTTTGCCGATGTCCAGTTAGCAGCGGTATCTCTTCTGAACTGAATTCTTGTTATTGCCATATATTATGCTCCAATTTGTCTTTAGACATGTCTTTTATGTATTTATAAAGATTCATGACTCAGTTCGCAAACGGTTTCCGAATCTATTTGAAGATTTTACTCAGCCTGCAAGTATAATTCTGTCGAATATAACTATTCTTTTTTCTTGTTAGTGTAAGCATTAGCAGCAAAGAATGTCGCAACTAATCCTGCAATAGCAACAAAATATGTAGGTGCAATATCACCTATAATTCCTGCTGCTTTATCTAACCCTAACCATGAAGTAATCATAATTGTTATTGGATATAGTAACATACCAAACAGCGCAAACCATGCCATTTTACGCATAGCATCGCGTTGAGCATCTGCATCTTCTAGTTCTTTGCGCTTGAATTCTATATGCAAGTCCAGTTCAGCTTTAGAAATGTGTCCATCCCCATTAGTATCTGCTCCTTCTAGACCAGATCCAGATTCTATTGTTAGTTGTTTATCTGTCATTTTATTTTTTCCTTAATTATATTTTACAATTGCTATCGTAATAAAAATAGCACTCGCTATTAACAAAGATCCAACAACGGTATAGAAAGCGCCCATAAATATCTTAACAATTATTTTTTTCCTTGCATACTTTGCTCTTCGTTCTGCCAATTCTTCTGCTTCGCGACTGCGTTTCATTTCTGATTGAAATGCTAACCAGTCATCCCACATACCACCACGACCTTGGTAGATCATCATTTCTTTTAATTCAACTTCCTTTGCCGCAAGTTGTTCCGCTGCCATAAATGCTGCAATGTCACTTTTGTATCCATGCTGGTGTGCTCGCTTTTGTATTTCAGCTTTTAAACCAAAATACTGTGCCATTGCTTCACCTGCTTCGTAGATCTCTTTACCATTCTGCAAGGTTTGTTTAATTACATCGAATGCTGCATTGGCAGCAGCAAGTTCAGCGATCATATTGGCTCTCCACTAATTGTTTCGATTGGATTCTGCTTTATCAGCATCCTTGCTATCGGATGTTCCGGATTCCCTATCCCCTGCAGAATCATCACCGGAAGCGTAATCGAATTCCCCTTTTGATCCTGCACTGTCTGTGTTCCCTTTTGTATCCAATGACTCGCCCACAGCACTACTGGCGTCTGATATTGATTCTTCTGTTGTGTCATTTGATGATACATCCTGTATGATTTCTGGAGCACTTGTTATTACTGAAAATGGCGCTGCTAGTACGTTATCGCATCCGTTCTGATGTAAAGTTGCTGTTGGAAGTCGAGTCAGTGGCGATCGAAGTGCGATCGAAAAGGATATATACATAATAAAACTAGCAACGATAGCTAATTTATTGTACATTAATATATCCAGGGATTTATCTCCAAGATATTATTATTACCTTTTATTTATATAAAAATGATCACCACAATCGGATCGGGTCTATTGCAATTAAACCCGTTATATGGTATAATATGAGTATTGAACGGAGAATATTATGAAAACAGCAGTATGCAGCGACCTACACCTAGAGTTTGGCCCGATTGAATTTGAAAATACAGAAGGTGCTGATGTAATCGTTCTATCAGGCGATATCTGTGTGGCGGCAGATCTAAACAAGATCGACTATAGTTACGGTACAGCGCCAGCAAAGGTTATGGAGCACTCTGCTCGGCTTGAAAAACTAATCCACTCGTGTTCCAAAAACTTTAAGCATACTATTATGCTTATGGGCAATCATGAGCACTATCATGGCGACTTTGCAAAGTCTGCGTCCGTCATCCGTGACTTCATTGAGCAGTTTGATAATGTGCATTTCCTTGATAAAGAAATCGTTAAAATCGATGATGTCACATTCATCGGCGGCACATTGTGGACTGATATGAATAAGGAAGATCCAATAACGTTGCACGCAATGTCCGGAATGATGAACGACTATAGTGGAGTTGTTAATAGCAATAGAGACGTGCTGTTTCGTGATGAAGAAGGTAATCAACAGGTTCGTGCTGCAAGATTCAGTCCAGAAGATTCCGTTGAAGACCATAAGAAAATGTTGGAGTATATCCGCATTATGGTTGAGGGCAAGTTTGATCAGAAGTTTGTTGTCTGTGGTCACCATGCCCCAAGTAAGTTATCAACGCATCCACGATACAAAGATGAACGGATTATGAATGGTGCATACAGTTCTGACTTGAGTGAGTTTATTATGGATCGTCCTCAGATCAAACTGTGGACACATGGGCATACGCATGAACCGTTTGACTATATGTTAGGTGATACTCGTATTGTGTGTAATCCGCGTGGTTACATTGGATATGAGATGCGAGCAGAAGAATTTAAATTAAAGTTTGTAGAGGTATAATATGAGTGATGGTGGAAAGGGGTCTGCTCCAAGACCCAAAAGTGTTGACGCAGATACTTTCTCCAGTAATTGGGATGCTATATTTGGTAAGAAGTCTGTACCTATGCCCGGAACAATTGGTGGTGCTAAATTAATATTTAAGGATGAAGATGAACGAAGCGAACTTTCTAATTCAAACTCTAAGTTGGATTAAAGAAGATTTTAAATCTAACTCTTTTCGCTTTTGCGTTGAGTTGTTAGCTTGGGGTATTAGTATTGGATGTGCGATCACAATGGCAGCAACAGTCCCCGACCCGCCTCTTATTGTCTTGTATCCTATTTGGATTACTGGCTGCGCTCTTTACGCTTGGGCTGCTTTCACTCGGAGATCTTTTGGTATGCTTGCCAACTACATTCTCTTAGTGACAATCGATGCAGTTGGGTTGACAAGGATGCTTATTGCATGATAGACTCAAGACCCGTTTAGGCACAAATAAAAACCATCATGCAAAGAATATCTGATATCCGAACAGTTCATATAGAACTAACCGATAAATGCCAAGCACAGTGCCCGATGTGTGCTAGGAATTATCACGGGGGTCCAACACGCTCTTTCATCCGTAACTCAGATATTAGTATAGAACAGTTCAAAGAGTGGTTCCCTAGGGAGTTCTTAGCACAGTTGAATAACTTTTACAGTTGTGGAAATTATGGAGACCCTGCTTTCGCAAGGGATTGTCTAGAGATATATGCATATGTCCGCGAATGTAATCCTAGAACTAAACTCGCTATCCATACCAATGGAGGTATGCGCAATCCAGATTGGTGGCGTAAGTTGGCAAAGTATAATGTTGAGGTTATATTTGCGGTAGACGGAGTTAAGGGTACTCACGAACTATATCGCAAGAACGTGAAATATGAAAAGGTTATAGAAAACTTAACTGCGTTTGTTAAAGCTGGAGGCAAGGCAAGAGTTGATAGTTTGGTATTTGCTCATAATGAAAATGATGTCGACGAGTTGGAAAGGTACATACTTTCTCTAGGAGTAAAATCTGTGAACTTTGTTAGTACCACAAGGTTCTATGAAATGAAAGAGTATGAAGTACTCGATAATAGTGGAAATGTCGAGTACACTATAAAACCTGCTCAGTCAGATAGGTTTAAACAGATTCCTAATAACTCTCTAGAACAATTACTTGATAAAGATTTTAGGGATGCTGTTATAGAGGAAGTCGATATATCGCCCAAGTGTATGAGCGAGAAGGGTATATATGTCGATCCTCATGGTGATATATTCCCATGTTGTTGGATCGGGGGTGATTACTTAGAAGAACCAATTTTAGAAACTCTGCCTATACACAAGTTGAGGAACCTAAGTGTACATAACACTAAAGAAGCGTTAAAAGTAATTGGTGTGGTTAACTGTCGAGATAAAGTGTTATGGGAAGATGATATTTTGTTTAAGCAATTGTCCGAATACTGGTATGGTGAGGATAAATGTATGACTTGCGCAAGACAATGTAGTACGATGATGTTTCAAGACAATAACAAGTATAAGAGAATTACCACTTAGGATATTTTGATAGGTTTTCTAAGAACACTACTGGGTTTAATTTCCATACAGTTTGTTCAGCGCCTCTATAATTTAGTTCTGTTACTCGTGTAAATTCTCCTTGTTGTTCTAGTAAAGGAAAGTATATGTTATGCACCTTCCGTTGACTTCCCCCATCTAATTGATTACTTGTAGCATACATATTCGAATCCATACCACACCATTCGATCATTTTAGGGATATAGAACTGACATGTCATATTTTGATGTTGTATAATGTACCAACGACCTGTTCCTAGACCCTTTCCATTATTTAGAATCACTCCTTCTAACACACATGTCCTAGTAAGTATTCTATAAGCGTTAGGACCCATTTCAGGAAACGTGTGCGCTGCGACACTTCCAATTGCATTATTGTCTTTGTATAGTATCCATACTTGGGAGAGCTCTTCATTGTGAAAGCAATCGATCATGACTTTTTGACTAGAGTTATTAACGTGTCCTCTGAGTCTTGATTCTTCATAGAATTCTGTTAAGTCTAATTTTTCATTCCATTCAACTAGATCATACATATATTCGTTTAGCCATTTCCATCACTTCTTCTTCAAAGTTGTTTTTAAAACTGTCAAACGCAAGTAATTGTAAATCTTTATGCTCCACGGGTAAGTCGATATCGATACCCATAGCATCCATTTTAGGGAATAATTCTTTGCGCCTATCTTCGCTAATATGGCTTAGTACACTTCGCACAGTCATCTTAACATCTTCAGTATCATATGTAAAAAAATAATTCATACTCTTTAACTCACCGGAAACCACAAAATAACTTGAGGGGTGTAGACTATATTTTGTTAAACCTAGTTCTTTATGTGCCTGTATTATTTCCAGCATCTGGGTATCCCAGTCTACCACAGATTTAGAATATTCTCTACCTCTACATCCAGACATCTCCCACATATCGGGCCCATCAATGGTTAAATAGATTTTATGATTCTTTAGATCGATGTCGTATTCTGGTACAAGATGTTTGAAGTTATTTCCCATCAGAGTTAAGAACTTAACTTCTCTATTGAACTTCTCTTCCATGAGTGTGGGATCTACAACTTGATTATGTCCGCCATGATACCCTTCATCATTGTAGTACCACTGACAGAATGTCTTACTGTCCGTACTAATTAGGCTAGTATAAATAAGGTTGTTGCGACACAATCCTTTTTCCGGGACGTTGTTGTAATAGTATTCATATTTTGTCATAAAAATATATATAAAGGTTATTATATTATGATACGCGGCATTGGCAATAAACCATACATCAATTTAGATCCGTACTTAAACATAGATGGGTTTAAGCAATTGCATCCAGAAATATCTAAGGGGTTCGCACTTGCACGAGATTATGCCAAAGAAGGTACTTGGATGTCTCCTGGATTTGAATGGAAAGATTCTAGTTATATCATGAACTGGAAACCTATATATCAAGCATGGGATGAATATCAAAAACTTCCTGCAGATCATCCTATTAAAGTTACTGGTGATACAATAATACCTAAGAACTTCGGTGATTATAAGCAACGCAATATATTCACACGATATCTTAAATCTACTCTAGGAGCAAATGACCCATACATTTATTATTTTATTTGGAATGAGGGTGACTGGAATGATCGAAATGCGCAAAGACAACTCACCGAGGAGTCGACATACTTTCAAGGAGTTGTTGATTGGGTTATCAACCTACAAAACACTAATATCATTGATCGGATCGGCAGGGTTATATTTTTCCATTGTGATCACAATGGCCGAGCGTTTGAACATCGAGATTTAGATGCAAATAATGGTGTACATGATGATAAACAATATAGCCCGCATAACAATGAATTCATTCATATAAGATATAGAACTAAACGGGGATTTTATATTTGGGATCCTGAAAGTGAAAATAAATATTATCTAAATTGTAATGCAGGTTTCTGGAATGATCAAGATTGGCATGGCGGAGAAATTAGTAATGAAGTAGAATATGGGTTACGCATAGATTGTAAATTCACGCCAGAATTTAGAAAGATTATAGGAGTAGATCACCTAGACCATTACTAATTTCTATAGTGGTTGGTAGTATCGACTTACCACTTATAACATTGTCTATCGCATAGATAATTTGTTCTGATGTTACGCTAGGTATTCCATTGGCGGTGTTACCGTATTTAGAAATGTTAATAAGCGCACTATTTACTATGTTATTATGTACATGGTTTAGGAATAACTTTTCAGAGAAATATTCTGGTTTGCATAATAATTTCATACGACTCCATTTAAAATTTGTGACTAAACTACCGAAACTTATATTGATCTTCGCCTTGCTCTGTTCTAATAATATCCCTTGAGTATATCCAACATGCGCAACATTTAAAAATACATCAGCATCAGCGGTCATATCGACCAGTTTTAAAAATTCTTCTGAGTTAGTTATGTCCCATCCATATTTCCTACTCACGCATGTTATATTATGCATAGTTGAATAGTGATCTTTTAATATTCTCCCTACAGGGCTTGATGCTCCAAACAATATAATATTCATAATACTATCCCCAAATATTGAATAGATACTTTGGAGTTAGACCAGCATTAGCACCAGAATGCCATGACATTCGACTACTCCATTTATATACATTACCTTGATCTTCGTTATAGAAACACTTATCTTCGACAGATAAGAAGTGTCCAGGCCTTGGAATATCGATGTGGCAATGGTATCGATGAATTTCTTTTACAGTTGAATTAAGAGTAAACTCATCATCGGTGATATCCCAGTGCCAAGGTGCTACATCTCCAGGCATAACTCTGCTGACCCAACAATTAATATAAGAATCCATTCCTACAAAGTCTATGAAAGATTTTACAACACTTATATCGAAATGTTGTTTTGGAAAATACATTCCCCAACTAGCACTCCCACCTTCACACTTCATCTTGTATCCAGCATTTCGTATTGGAACACATACTTCGTCAACGCCTTGAACTGTATGTCCCGCGTCGTGCCTAGGACCAATATATCCAGGTTCACTATCGCGTATATCATCTATTACACCATCCCAATCTATTAGATGATTACAGTTACCAATGAATTGAACCATACTATGAATTCCATAACCACTCTTGAACGATATTTTCAATGGTGTATTTGTATGTCTGCGCTATGTCTAATATACCATCATTAAATTCGAATCTATCCTTGTTATTAATAATATGCGATATATCAGATTCTAATATTTTTTGGTCTGCTGATATACATGCATACAGATCCATCACAAACACTTTAGAATCCTTAACATAGAATGTATGTGGGTATAGGTTTAGTTTATATAAATCACTTTTCTCTAGGTCTGAGAGTATACTCTTAACTTGATCTTGCCAGTCGTCGGGCAACCCTTGCTTAAAGTGTATTAAGTGATTAAGGTTTGTTGCACTTTCCCACTTGAACACGATTTCCATTTTTTCATTATCACTAGATACTATCTCTGGACAATATGGTTTGTTGGATATCAACTCCAATCCAGCAATTTCTGAGTCATACCAATACTTCTCATTAAACTTCATCACGAAGATTTCTTGATTGTAGTGACCATTATATACTACGCTGGGTACGCTTAGATATGCTCCCTCATATTTTCTGAATAATTCCATGTGATACCTTTACCAATTTGTGTTGTATCAAATATTTATAATATATATACATTATCATGTATCCAAACTATCAAGAACATCTTAAAATGATAAAAGAACTTACTGAGCGTATTTCTCAAATTCACATCTTGATTGAAAACAGCAAACCAAAAGTTGTTAGTAAAATACCATCTTGGATGAGAAAACCTTAAATACTAAATAAAACAAACACACTGCCTTAGGACCGTTAGCTTACGAGCATGTGTAGGGTGGGTACTACCCAGACGATAGATCGCCATTCAATCGTTGAAGTGCCACTTATTATAAGGGAACTGTATGAATCTTGTAGAACAACTCGCTAAACTTGCAATGCAAGTAGAGATAGATGATCCTATAGATTGGGGTATGTTAGAAATCCGAGAAGAAGATGCGTATATGCTTATGTCTTCAAATGTATTGGATATGTACCTAAGTGAAGACAAGGACAGTCGCGACATGATTATGCTCGCAACAGCTGTAAAACTGGTTGTCGAAAATTATGTTTTGAATTTAAGGTTAATGGAGATGAGCAGGAATGGTACAGAATGACGATGATATATTTGATTTTGGTTTCAGCGCTGTTGATGAAACTGAGTTGGACTCGGTACAACAAGCGTCTACAAGTGCAAAAAGCGCAGCACAAAGTGCAGACGACTTAAAACACAAGTTAGATGCGCTGTATTCAGCAATACTACCATTGTTAGATAATCTAAAGAAAAATCCTGAGAAGGACTATATACATTGGCCAAACAGGGTAGACAAAGTTGAACAGTTTGAAAAGCATATAAGTAAAATCGTCAACGACTAACTAACTATATTTTCCGAAGGAGATAATATGAAACTATCTAAAAACTTCAGCATGGCTGAATTTACTAAATCTCAAACCGCCGAACGCAAGGGTATTGATAATACTCCACAGGGTGAGCACCTAGACGCTGCAAAGGCACTATTTGAAAATGTTGTACAAAAAGTACGCGACCAGTTTGGTGTCACCACTATTAATAGTGGATATCGTAGTCCAGAACTTAATGCCGCGGTTGGTGGTTCTGCTACATCTCAGCATTGTAATGGTGAAGCCGCTGATATTGAAGTTCCTGGCGTGGCCAACGGTGATATTGCTACCTGGATTGTAGAGAACACCGACTTTGACCAAGTCATCCTTGAGTTCTATACTCCAGGTATTCCAGACTCAGGTTGGGTCCATGTGTCATACAAAGCAGACGGAAGCAATCGTGGTAAAGCACTGACTGCATCTCGCGTAAATGGTAAGACGGTTTATTCGGTAGGCATCAACGTATAATTATATAAGGAACTTTGCTATGTTAAAATCAATTATCGCAATTGCGTTTTCGGTTGTCATGTTCAGTGGTTTCGCCGGCGAAGTTCCTGCGACAGAAATACATAATGATAACCTGCCTGTCGAGTGTGGTAAATCAGAACCCTTGCTTGCTCTGTCGATGCAAGACTACGGCGAGCAATTAACTGCAACATGGGTAGATTCTCGAGTTGGTCGTTATGTTGTTATGGTATCTCCCGAAACTAACGAAATGACACTATTCCTTTTAATAAAGGAAACATCGTATGCATGTATCATTAGCATCGGTGTCGACTACAAAACGAACGCTAGTTATGTTGATAAACCTCTATTATAAATTAGTTAACTACTTCAGGTTGAAGAAACGTATAAAAGAATTGAGAAAAGCGGACCCTTTCATATACGAAGAATAAAATCATATATGATATTAGGAATTAGTGAAGGGTTTCATGATGCAGCAATTGCAATCATAGACCCTAATAATGGTGATATTGTTCATGCATCTCACTCTGAGCGATCATCTGGGGTGAAACACGATAGGTATATTAGCCCTTGGCAAATTGAACTACTAGATTCTTATGAAATTAGTAAAAGTGCTTATTACGAAAATCCCATACTGAAGAAGTCGCGTCAAATATATGCTGGTCAATATAAAACTGCATTCACTAAACGCAGACAGACAATAACTGCGGAAGTTAACCATTCACATCACCTCTCTCATGCCGCTGCTGCATTTCAAACTTCAGATTATTTAGAAGCTTCTTGTGTGGTGGTCGATAGTATTGGTGAATGGGACACGGTTTCAATATGGTCTGCGTACTACGACAATTGTAGAATCGCAAAATATAAAAAAATATACTCTCAGAAATACCCCAATAGCATAGGACTATGGTATTCTGCCCTTACTAAACATGTCGGACTCAAACCATTAGAAGAAGAATATATCTTCATGGGTATGGCAGCGTTCGGTAAACACGATCCAGAACTTGAAAAGTTATTAGAAAATTTAAAGAGTTCTAATCTACACCGCGGCATAGGCACTTATACCAGTCAGTTATCTAACTATCCTAACGTCGATATATCTACAACTGCCCAAGTTGTATTAGAAAATTCATTGCGTAAAATATTCTCTATCGCTAAGTCACATAGTAATAATATTTGTTATGCTGGTGGTGTTGCATTAAATTGCGTTGCTAATTCGAAGTTGATTAAAGAATATGGTGATATATGGATTATGCCAAACCCTGGAGATGCAGGATCAGCATTAGGTGCTGCTGCATTAAGTTATAAAAAGAAACTTAACTGGAATGGTCCATATCTTGGAAGAGAAATCAATAGGAAAGTTCAAATTGATGAATTGACTGAATATTTAATTACAAATAAAATATGTGGTATTGCTAATGGAAAGTCTGAATTCGGACCTAGAGCATTGGGTAATAGAAGCCTAATTGCAGACCCAAGGGGAATTGATATAAAGAATTTGGTTAATAATATTAAAAAACGACAATTGTTTAGACCATTTGCTCCTTCTATATTGGCTGAACACGCTGAACAATATTTCCGTGGGAGTATGTCAAGATATATGTCAACAACTGCAGAATGTAAATTCTCAGAACAGTTTCCAGCAATAATACATGCAGATAATACCAGTAGAGTACAACTTGTATATAAAGATGATAATACAATATTACGGAAAGTATTAGAATCATGGTATATTAAGACTGGATGTCCAATGTTACTCAATACTTCATTGAATATACGAGGGATGCCTATGGTAGATTCTTGGCAAGATGCCATGCAATTTGAAAAATTATATGATGTAAAAATATTCTAAAACATGTTGTATTTTTACCACGGGACTGCAAAGTCCCGTTTTTTATGGTATAATAGCTTCATGTTACAAATTCTCCTATTCATTGTCATAGTATTCCTTATGATCCCAGTAATACTAAAGGTTACAATTTTTCTGTGGTTATCCTACGAAGTGTTGTTTACAAGCATCATTAATACCCTTACACTTGCGTAGGGTATTGTGTTCGTGTTATAATAACTCATACATTAGGAAAAAGGAATTGAAAATGTCTAAGTTAACTGAATACACAATTGAAATCTACAAAGCAGACAAGCGTATCAAACGTGATGAGCGCCACGGCAAAAACAAGGCAGGCTTGCGTTTTATTAAAGTGATGGACTATGCTCCCAGCACCAAAGACTATATTGAGCGTCTTGCAGAAGACTTTCGTAGGGATGGCGTGGTAGCCAACGTGTTTGAAACCTTTGTGACCAAACAAAACTTAATGGGTGGCATAGAGTTTCAAGAGCGTTATGACACGCCCTACTACTGTAGCCCAAGCTCAGAAACTTACTGGAGAATGTAATACGCAAGTATTACAAACTTTTGGTTGACCCATATTTACCATTTTAGATTAATACTCGATAATACACATGTCCAAACAAATTTTTATCATCTACGACAAGAAAACATACGAGGTCTTGAAAACCAAGACCAACTCTGGCGTCAGTGTGCAATACTACGGTATGGGTGCTGCTCGGGGAGCGTTGACTCGCTTATGTAAGAAGAGCGGTATATTTCCTAATGATCCTTCATACCCTCTGTACCAATACACTATTGCAGATCGTGACTACTATACAAAGATGACTGGAAAGACTATATGAGCACTTTAACCGAATATTTTGATAAGAAGGCTATCACCGAGAAGTACTCTATCGGGGATCGTGTTGCTGGAAAATTTGGTAAGATCCCTTTCATGGGAACCGTTGGTAACTGTAGTAGCATGAATGCCGAGGGTGTGTCGGTTGCTATTGTGCATCTTGATTTGCCAATGGTTATCAATGACACGACTAGTCATTTCATTAGCGTGTTGAGCAGGACCTTGCGCCCTTTGAAAGAATTGAAATTATGAATCGCAAATTTACAGCCGAGTTTGAAGATTATGAATGTGACAATGATCGCCGCTCATACTGGACGGTCATAGAATGGGATGAGGGAGATAATATGGGTAATCGTTCAGGGCGGCAATTTCAACCCGCAACTATATACACTGAAGAAAGTGCCAGGCAAGTTGCAGATAGTATGCAGGCTGCGTGGGAGCGCGAGCAGTACCTAAATCAAGAAAGTGCGTTTGACTACCGTGGCTAATATTCACTTCCTACGCAAAATCGCCGCAGATGAGTTGATGGACACTATGTTCTTTGCAACTGGCCAGCGGGCGACTAAAGTTAAGTCTCGCTCGCATTGGGACTTGAGCAACGAGTACTTCAAAGTTAAGATCGTTACCAATAGAAACATCACGGTCAATGGTGCTAAGTGTAAAACCATCCACGATGCGAAGTGGGAATTACAGGATTTGATATCATAACATGGCAATGAAATTTAGAAATTGGGTTCAAGAAAAGTACTACGAGAACCAAGAGGAACTATTAGGGTGGTCTGAGATTATCCCATCTGACCATACACTGTCAAAGTACTTTAACGCATATCGCTGGTGGTTAAAACGCGAATACCGCTTTTACCTAAATGGTAAATTGAACAAAGACTGATATATGGCTATACTAAACATACTTGATGAACTAGCATCTGACGCGAGTCGTAACTTTAAGATCGCTACTCTTGAGAAGTATAAGAACAACGACACACTTCAAACGGTTATCTTTCTTGCTCTAGATCCGTTCACACAGTTCTATATTCGCAAGATCCCAAAGTACATACGAGGTATCCATACTATCACTTTCGTAAACGCATGTAAACAGTTGAAGAAATTGTCCTCTCGTGAGTACACGGGTAATGCTGCAATTGACATGTTAGCATCGATGTTGGAAAGTCTACCCCAAGATGATGCAAGGGTAATTGAGAGGATTATCCAGAAAGACCTAAAGTGTGGAGTTGCTGCTTCTACGGTCAATAAGGTATGGCCTGGTATGATTCACGAGTATCCATGTATGCTCTGTACCGCATACGATGAAAAGGTTATAAGTAAGTTTGAGTTTCCTGCGATGGTGCAACTTAAGATGGATGGTATGCGCTTTAATGCTATTGTTAAAGATGGTGCTGTAGAGTTCCGCAGTCGCAACGGCAAAGAGATTAACCTATTGGGTAACTTATCCCAAGAGTTTATTACACTTTCCGAGGGAAATGACTTAGTCTTTGATGGTGAGTTGGTATTGTTGTCTGAGGATGGTTCATACATGGATCGTCAGACGGGTAATGGTATTCTTAACAAGGCAGTCAAAGGAACAATATCAGCAGATGAAGCGATGCTAGTTTCTGCAACACTTTGGGATGTTATACCATATGAAGAATTTAAAAATGGCGTTTGTACATTTCCGTACGAAGATAGGTTTGCTCGTATTAAGATCTCTCGTTTTTCGGCTGGAAAGTTGCGCATCGTCACTAACACATATGTCGAATCGCTTGATCAAGCACGAAGCATCTTTAACGCTTACCTTGCTGAAGGTGAAGAGGGAATTATCCTCAAATCAATGACTGGTATCTGGGAAGATAAGCGTACCAAGTCTCAGATTAAATTTAAAGCGGAGTTAGATTGTGATCTTAAAATCGTTGATGTGCAAGAAGGTACTGGCAAGTACTCAGGAATGCTTGGAGCAGTTATCGCTGAATCTGCAGACGGACTCCTTAAAGTCTCTATCGGTTCTGGTTTTTCTGACGCTATGCGAACTGAGTTTTGGTCTGATCGCGATTTTTTACTTGCTAAAATTGTCGCAGTGAAGTATAATGCTAGAATAAGTAATAAACAAGGCGAGGAGTCGTTGTTCTTACCTATCTTCCTAGAGATTCGTGAGGACAAGACTTCTGCAGACATGACAAAGGATATTAAATGATAGATGCATTTGAACTAGATAACGAACTAACACAAACACAGAAACAAGACTTGCGTATAGTATTGTCACTAAACACACCAGAAGAAATTCAAGACTGGATTGATCATGTCGGTTGGGGTGACTTTGAATATGGTATGTCTCTTATTGAAGTTGCTGCGCTAAAGCAGTTAGAGAAAGATACTGCCCATGATGATTGTATCGACGCAAAGATTGCATTGTCGAGATGCTTGGATATATAAAAGTATACGACAACGTATTAGATAATATAGATTGTAACAAGTTGATAAAGGGTTACGAGGAAAATCTGCATAAGGCAAGGATGATCGACTCTCCTGGAGACAAATACTATTTCATGAAGTGTTCAGATAATCTAAGATGGGATTCGTACTCAAATAAGGTTGTTGAACTTATGCAGTTGTTGTATAAACAATATCGGCAAGACACTGGTATGAAGATCAACCGTCAGGTTCCAGACAAATATGTATTGGAAGATCCTTACATGGAAAAATATAACCCCGACCACGATTTTCGTAAACGAATACACTCCGACTCCCAAGACTCATTCACATCTCATCGATTCTTGTCCATGACAATATACTTGAATTCAGTTAGTCCGGGTGGTGAAACAGACTTCACACCAAATATAAAATTTAAGATGAACCCTCAACAAGGGTCGGTTATAATATTCCCTTCTTATTGGGGATACTACCATAAAGAAAATCATTGCTCTGGCCAAACACCTAAGTACACGATCAACACACATTTAAAATATTTGTAGGAAATTCATATGTCATCTGACGCAGCACCAATTCCAGACTTACCTAGTCCATACGAGTTTAAGAAGATCCGAGTTAACAAGATGCTCAACGCATTATACAATGGAGACGAGGTTATCATAGAACGCTGGTGGAAATCGCCTAATGTGTATATGAGTATGGAAATCCCAAGAGTGTTATTTGAAACTAACCAAGACAAGGTCGTCGAAGTAGCACATGCAGAAGTTAGAAGACGGCTGGCTAAACAATGAACGCATTAGCACAATGGATATTGATTTTTAATATCAATGTCGCGGAAGTACCATCCGCAGCATACCTAAACTCTCCAGTCGTTATGGACAGTTTTCCTTCTCAGGAGCGATGCGAAACTGCACTACAACAACTCTCTCGAACCTTTGAAGGTACTTCGAGCAAGGGGTATTGTGTAGGCGAATCCCGATAACCCCTATATAATTATTTACCTAAACATTAACGGAGATTATACCATGTTTACATTTATTAAAAACCTATTTAAGAGCAAACCCCTAGAAGAAGTTCTAGATTCTGAACCTGTGCGCATTACCCCTACACTGGAACTAGTTGCACCAGTTGTTGAAGAAGATACTCCTGCTGCATTAATCCCTCAACCGGCATGGCCATTTCCCACTGAGGAAAAACCTGTTGCCACGCAAGAAGTGAAGAAAACACTTCCGAAGAAAAATAATAACTATAAGAAGAAGAACTCCGCTGTAAAGAAACCAACACCTGTCCAGAAACCTACTAATATACCAGCACCAACTGATCCACTTGCTCCTAATGCTCCACAGAAACGCGCTAAGAAGCAAGCAGTTCGTCCAAAGAAAAAGTAATTTTTGTAATTTAGATTGAGAGAAACTATAATATGTTTATGTTTGATATTGAAACCCTCGGAGTAGAATCTACTACGGTAATTCTGTCTGCGGGTATCATTTACTTTGACCCAGAAAAAGATGCCGACATCAGTTATAAAGAACTAGTTGAACGCGGGCTGTTCGTTAAACTGGATGCTAAAGACCAACTAAAGCGCCTGGATCGCACCATCACTAAATCCACCTTGGATTGGTGGGCAAAGCAGGGCGAGTACCAACGCAGTCAGAGTTTCGACACTAAACCAGACGATATCAAGGTAGAAGAAGGCATTGCTGCGATCAAGAAGTACATTAACAAGTATGCTCAAGGTAAGTTGAACAACGAGACCATGTGGGCGAGAGGGTCTTTGGACCAGATGGCGATCGACAGCCTAACAAATAAGTGCGGCGTGGAACCGATTATCAACTTTGCTCGCTGGCGTGATATGCGCACTGCAATTGATATGCTCACGGGTAGTACTAATGGTTACTGTAAAGTTGCCAATTTAGACATGAACTCAGTACTAAAGCACCATCCTGTAGACGATTGCGCCCTTGACATCCTAATGTTGTTGCGTGGTATGCCAGAACCGGAGCAATAAAACCGATTGTAAGGAGATTACCCAGCCTGGGTGATACTAACATGTCCCTAAGAGGTTTAAACTCCTTAAATCGCTCCTGTTGTATTTAAACAACGATTAATAACCCTACCATTGCGTAGGGTATTTTTTTGTGTTATACTGAACTCTGTTTAGTTAATAAGGAGTTTTTCAAATGTCTTCCCCTTTCATAGTCCGTATTACTGATGAATTTTTATCTGTATTTACAGTAGAAGCCCAAACAAAAAAAGAAGCTATTAAAATAGTTACTATGTGGTTAAATAATTCAGATTCTACCCCAATTTACGAAATTGTAATTGAAATTAATGAAATTGTTTAAATCTATTGTATTAATTAAGGAAATTTAAAATGAATATTAATAAATTAACTAATTGGGAATTATTTAAAGTTGCTCCGCATATATTTGCTGAACGAATGGTTAAGACTCGTAGGATCTCCGCTAAGGAACTTTTAGATGCATGTTTGACTACCATGACCAGTGAGATGATCGAGGAGATGCTAGAAGACCTTGAACTAGCACCCGAATAATGTTGCATTAATACAACAAATAATACCCCTACACTTGCATGGGGTATTTTTTTGTGTTATACTAGTATCATAGTTTGAAACAAAGGTCTCCATGAAATTACTATCTACAGGCAACCCCAAAGTACTCAAGGGTACAAAGCAGGGATATAATACTTACATACTACACCTCGCTCCGGCAAATTTGTCAGGATACGAGACATGTGCCAAGAGAACCGCTGGTTGTACTGATGCTTGTCTCAATACTGCTGGGCGTGGTGGTCTGTTCAAGAAGGGGGAGGCCACTAACGTCATCCAACAAGCTCGTATCCGCAAGACCAAGATGTTCTTCGAGTCCCGTGAGGTGTTCATGCCCCAACTGGTCAAAGATATTGAGTTGGGTATCAAGCAGTCTGCTAAGGTAGATTTGACTCCGGTGTTCCGACTCAATGGAACATCAGACCTTGCCTTTGAGAAATATGAAGTGGTTCGTGCTGGAGTTACATACAAGAATGTGTTCAGTGCGTTTCCAGAGGTACAGTTCTATGACTACACCAAGATCCTCGGTCGTAAGGTGTTAAACATTCCTAACTATCACTTGACGTTCTCAGACGCAGATGGCAACGATACTGATGTACGCAAGGCTATCGGTCAGGGGTATAACATTGCTACTGTATTCGGTATCAAGAAGACTCTTGCTATGCCCGAGTCATACAATGGGTTGCCAGTATTTAACGGAGATGAGAGCGACCTACGCTTCCTCGACCCGAAAGGCGTCATAGTTGGCTTGTATGCAAAGGGCAAAGCGAAGAAAGACACCACTGGATTCGTTAAATATCCTACAATTACTCTGACCAAAGTATAATAATTGCGCCGGCGCTCCTGATGGGCTCATAACCCATCTGTTGCAAAAATACAACAACTGAGAAAATAATGCTTGCAAGTATCCATTTTTGTGGTATACTAGTATCATAGTTCAAAACAAAGAGAGGTTACCATGTATCGCATACCCCGAGTATCAACATACCAAGTTGAGTACACTGCATTAGATAGTAATAAAGTAGTACAAGAGCAGCGCACCTTCAATGAGTTCCATGCGCGTGAAGTTGGAACAGTACTTGCTAATGACGGTTTGAGCGTTCGCGCGGCAGAGATGCTAGTCCAAGGATGGAACAATGTGTCAACTAATGGGGTATATTCTGTTGCATTTTTGCAACATTGATGAAAATAATGCTTGCAAGTATCCATTTTTGTGGTATACTAGTATCATAGTTTGAAAAAAAGAGGTTCATATGATCAATGAAAAATTCGCAAATCACATCGGTTACTCTGATGTTAACCCGTTCGAGATCGTTAAGGTAGTATCAGACAAGACCATCGAGGTTCGTGAAATGGATGCTACAGAAGATAAATCTGTCAAGATGGAGTTCATTCCAGGCGGTTTCTCTGCTGTGTGTACTAACATCCGTGACCAGAAGTGGAAAATCACCTCTGATAATACTGCTCCAGTTATCCGTATCCGTCTTAATAAGAATGGTAAATGGAAATGTAAAGATGGTCGCCGCTTCTCGCTGTCAGCCACCCCTGCTAAATTTTACGACTACAACTTCTAAGGAAATATTAAAATGCCCGCTACACTAAAACAACGCACTGCCAAGTCCAATACAACCGTTAAACGCATTGGTAAAAATGCCAAGACCACTACTAAGATCAAACGGAGTGAAGACTTCGACGGTGGTGACCGTTACTTGGGATGGACTGCTAAGGAAGAACAGTCGTACATCCGAGATAGTGGTATCTACGAATCATACTCATCTATGAAGGGTATGGATTCATGGGACTAATGCATCCGATGTATAACATGAGCGGATCTTCTAAAAAGAATAAGAAGATGAAGTTCAAGTCGGCAGAAGCAAAGCGTGAGTACGAACTCAGTTTAAATTCGGAGTTTGGGGTTGCGCAAAAACGAAAAGGCGTGTATAATTCACACATGACCAATTCTATACTGACACCAAGGGCATATGTCCGAGAGACTGCTACTATACTCTCTAGGGGTAATGGTATGGGTAATGCTGCGAAACCAGCAGATAAAGTGTATACTGGATCTAAAATGATTGGAGTAGCTACGCTACACAAGTCTAATGCTGTTCCGGTATTCTCGAATGAAGAAGCAATCAACATGGCGAATATGCGCCGATAACATGAAAGAAAATATTATGCAAGTGACTACAGAACCTACTCTAACTCGCGACGAAATGCTATCACGCCTTGCAATGGATGCACAGCAAGTGGTGTTCACTAAGAAGGACGGTACAGAACGAGTGATGAACTGTACTATGGACTTTATGATGATTCCAGTGGAACACCAGCCTGTTATCAAGGAAGATGCACCTGAGCGCAAAATCTCTACCGAGACCATCCGTGTATTTGACTTGGATATCAATGAGTGGCGCAGTTTTCGAGTAGATTCAGTAAAATGCTTTACAAACATCTAATTTTAATATATAATAACCACATATTATAATTAAAGGTACATCTCATGGCAACATCAAGCAAAACTACAAAATCTAGATTCTCCGACCCAGACATGAAGTTCTTGGGAGCTGAACCTATGTTCGATTCAACTCTTGGTGTTGACTATGAGGGTAGGAATATTGCGTTGCTCAAGGCTCTCAATTGGTACAACTATTTTGTATCTAAGAAAGACCTTATTCCCAATATACTATCCTACGCAAAGACAGAGTTAAAGTTACCTGCAACACAACTCAATCAGTTCAAGTTAGCGTGTCCAACATGGGCGAACTCAACCGCAGGCGCATTGGTTAGGATGAGCGATAGTCGTGGATTCGTGCTTAATGATAAAGAGAAAACATTTATCAAAGACCATATCATGAGAGCGGTTGAGGAAGGTTCTAAGATCAAGGAGGTCAAAACGTCAGAAGACAAACCTCGTGAAGTCATTACCCCTCAACAGCGTCTGCGTAATAAGGTTAACGTCACTATCATGGAAGACCTTCGCGTGTTGGAAGACGCATGGTTGGCGAGTCTAACTGAAAAGTTTGATGCATACGCCCTTATGAAGCAACACGACTTACCAGCAATGTCTGTTGGTATGGTTACTCCTTGGGTTAATGACCGCATCCAGGAGATGCAAGACGCGATTGATAAATCTTGTCCACAGGCGGTGGAGGCATTCCGTCACTTGGATAAGAAAGAATTAGTTGCGCGTGTAAAATTGCTAAATAAAGTACTAGATGATTTAAAACGTCATCAAGCGAACTCTAAAACAGTACGGAAGGTCCGTACAAAGAAACCAGTCGCGGCAACGAAACTAGTCGCTAAGATAAAATTCCTAAAGGAATCACCAGAGTTCAAACTCGTGTCGATCAATCCTGCTACAGTAGTAGGGGCGGCGCGTCTGTTTGTATTTAATGTGAAAACGAGGACATTGTCTGAGTACATAAGTTCGGGTCCCGATGGTCTGAGCGTTAAGGGTACAAGTCTACAAAATTGGGATAGTGCTATATCCAAGTCTACGCGTCTGCGTAAACCGGAGGAGTTCTTACCCCTAGTCCTTTCTAAGACACCGAAACAAATCGGTAACGCTTGGTCCAAATTAACTACAAAAGATGCCTCTCCAAATGGTCGACTTAACGACGACACCATTTTGATGAGGATAACTAATGGTTAAAAAACAAATAATCGGTTCAATCGCTTCTATCGCTCTTGCGCTAATATCAGTAACATCTCTGGTACTTACAATACCAAGTATGGTTAGTAGTAACCAAATTGAATATCGGATCACACTCCCAGAAGAAACTTCTGAGCCAATTGTGGAGCGGTTGCAACTATCAACCGAACTCAAACCACTAACGAGACAAACTAAACTAAGCATCAAGGACTTAAACTGTCTTGCCACTAATGTATACTTTGAGGCACTAAACGAAAGTTTTGCTGGGCAGATCTCTGTGGTGTTTGTTGTTATGAATAGGGTTGTAGATGATAGGTTTCCCAACTCAATTTGTAAAGTAGTATATCAGGGAAGGCTTGGCACTGAACAACATGCAGATGATGCTCGCAAAGGTAAGTGTCAGTTCTCTTGGGCGTGTGATGGTAAATCAGACACTATCAATGAGGAAACGGATAAGTGGAAACGAGTTATAGAGGTTGCCAAAACAGCGTTTCAGATGTATAATAAGGGGTTCGACATAACAGAAGGTTCCACACATTATCATGCGACATATGTCAATCCAAAGTGGCGCAATGATAGAAGCATGGAACGCACTGGTAAGATGGACACACATATTTTTTATAAATGGGGTTAACGTGATTGATGATATTTTAAGTAAGAAACAGTTTAGTGAACTTGCCGAGCAGACCGCTCGTCTAAAACGCATGACGCACATGGAGGCAGTTCTTTTTATCTGCTCTGAGCGATCGATCGACCCGCAAGATGTTGGTCCATTAATCAGTGCTCCCCTTAAATCTCGTATTGAGGCAGAGGCAATTGCTGATCGTATGTTACCTGGACACAATACACTACCAGTATGATTATGATCCAACCATATGATGCATACTCATATTACATGGCGATCAAATTACATTTTGAGCGCGATGGGTATGACGCTCTGAAATATAACTTTAAAAGTTCTGCAACACCCAAGGCATTCTTGGGTCGTAAGGACAAGTATCACTTCGCAAAGATAGCAAAGAAGTTCACTCAACCAAAAGACTTGGTGGAATTCTATGTTTCTAACTTCTCGCGTGGTTCTAAATGGGTTGGCGACATGGTAGAGGATGGTGATGTTCACTACCTTGCATGGAAAAGATACTCTGACTCTATGAAATATCGTTTCACAAACGATATAGATACTATGGTAAACTATGCAGATATGAAGGGTCTTAAATTTGACGGACTCTTCTTATCTACTACTGACGATGCGCATCCGCACATTGTCAAACTACTTCTTCAAGAAGATATATCCCTGGAGACAGTGGTAATCATCGAGAAGATGTTGGGATTCACTAAACGATTGAACAAGTCAATAACGGAAACACTAGTGTGGCCAGATTTGTCTAAGAAGATTGTGAAGATGACTCCCTTTGTGAGTGCAGACCTACCAGTGATGAAAAAAATCATCGTTGAAAAGTTTGCATAATTTGCGATACTGTGTTATAATATCAATTCAAAATCTGTATAAAAGGAAAATACAAAATGTCATTTAATGCTCTAAAGAAAAATCGTTCTGCTTCAATTAACAAACTAGTTGAACAAGCACAAGCCGTTGCTGATAAGGCAGGCGGTTCAAAGCAAGAAGATAATATCTGGAAACCTACGGTAGACAAGTCTGGTAACGGTTACGCCGTGTTGCGATTCTTGCCCGCGCCAGAAGGTGAAGATGTGCCTTGGGTTCGTTTCTGGGACCACGGTTTCCAAGGTCCTACTGGAAAGTGGTACATTGAAAAGTCATTGACAAGTATTGGTCAACCCGATCCTGTCTCTGAACTCAACTCTAAGTTGTGGAACTCTGGTATCGAATCTGACAAAGATCAGGTGCGTAAACAGAAACGCCGACAACACTATGCAGTCAATGCATATATTGTGAGCGATCCGGGCAATCCTGCTAATGAAGGTAAGGTATTCATCTATCAGTTTGGTAAGAAGATCTTTGATAAAATCATGGATGTTATTCAACCACAATTCCAAGATGAAGACCCAGTCAATCCGTTTGACTTCTGGGATGGCGCAGACTTCAAATTGAAGATCCGTCAAGTTGAAGGATACCGTAACTACGACAAGTCTGAGTTTGCAACCCCTGCTCCATTGCTAGGTGGCGACGACGAGAAGTTGGAAGAAGTCTATACGAAACTAAACCCATTATCTGCTTACACTGATGTTAAGAACTTCAAATCATATGAAGAACTAGATCGTAAACTAAGTATGGTATTGGGTGGTGCGCAAGCATCTCCAATGAAGACTGCTGAGTCTATGATGGATGATGAGTTCTATACTCCTACTCCATCTGCGGGTCGCACTGAAAGTGCTGCTGCTCCAAAGAGTGCTGGCGCAAAACCAGTTACCTCCATGGAAGACGACGATGAAGATGCGATGAGTTTCTTCAGTAAGTTAGCTGCTGACGCATAACAGTTCAATATGCCAAATAAAAAGGACCCTTCGGGGTCCTTTTTTTATGCTGCTATCATCATATCATTACCTACTAATCCACCGAAACTTCGATCTGGAATATTAGGGTTTGATATATTATAGGTGTTCTGACTATTAGTTACTGGAGAAGATCCGGAGTTACTCGACACTGATGCAGGCACAGATAGTGCCGCACTATCTTTAACCATTTCGGTGGCAGTTTCAGAGTTGCGCCTTTCAGTATCTGATTTGTTTAGTGTGTCTCCACTCTTCTGAACTTCTTTTATCGGGGGTGCTGACATTTTCTTAATATCGACTGTTGCTTCACCCGCAGCCAGTCCACGGATCATAGAAGCACCTTTGTTGCCAACAAGAGGAATTTTTTCAATGAGTGATGCAACCCATTCTATAATAGTGTTCCACACACCGCGAAGTATGTTGCCGATACTAAATTCTGGAGCATCTTCATCGCGGAAACCAAGAGTTTTGGTAATCCAGTCAATAAGCATGTCGATTGGTTTGAATAGTAAGTCCATATAACCACCTTTGCCTACTAGGTTATTCCATAATTCGGTTAGTGCTGCGCCAGGATCAGTGAATAATGTACTAAACCAATTGAATATACCGTCGATACCGTTTTTAATCAATGATAAGAAGTCAAAACTATCTAATGTTTCTGAGAAAGATTCGAACCCTAGTTTAGAAGCGATCCAAGATGCTAAGTCCTTGAGCATATTCAATGGAGTACCGATGATAGATGATATTAAACCACCCAGGCCACCTTTAATAGCACCCAATATCCCGCCGTCTTCGTATCCTTTCATAGCACCACTAACAGTATCGAATAGTGCCATGATGATAGTGAAGGGCGCGAAGATCTTTCCAAAGAATGCTCCGAACTTACCCAGTACACCACCGGCAGTAAATATCTTAAGAACTCCCTTGATCTTTGATAATACATTACTAACCCATCCACCAACTGTATTCTTTATCGAGGTGAATACTCCCTTAACATCATTTAATCTATCGCCTATGCCAAATATAGGACCAAGCAAAGCTTTTACTTTAGGTACAATGTTTCCAAATGCGTCTGAGAATAATTTAAATTCAGCTTTAACATTATTTAATGGTATGAGAAAGAAATTCTTCACACTAGTGAATATCGATTTAATCTTTTTTACAAAACTACTTTCTTTAAAGAACAATTTGATACGATCCAGCACACCAGTGAAGAAATTTCCTACACTGGAAACTAAAGACATGATCTTAGCACCTATCTTAGTAGCACCAAACTCTGCCTTCAGGAAACGGAATGTTGCTGCAATTCCTTTACCTATCAATAGAGCAGCTTCTTTCACTATGATAAAAAATGACTTGGCGATCGTTACGAACTGCTTTAGATAGCCGCTAATAAATCCCGCGACAAAACTAATAGCACCTAATATAATTCCACCAAACCCTCCAGCGCTTGATTCACTAACGGTCTTTTTTGGGGTAGTATTGTCTGCAATTGCGTTTAGAGCATTAAGAGTCCTCTCTTGTAATACTCCATCTTCCTTTGCCTTTTCAAGTGCTGCAAGGTTATTGCCTCCTAAGATATCTGCAATGTTTTGTAGTTGATCGTTCATCACGAACGAGTTCGCGTCGATGTTATTCAAGTAGTCGTTAGACATAGAAATCCTGCTATCGACCTGAACAATGTTCTGGTTGAATTCCATCATCTCTAGAATTACATCTTCTAGCAAACCTTTTTGTTCGTTATCCATATCTTTACCTATTCCAAGATTGTTGTCTTATTTTTGCGCGTTCTTCTTCTTGTTTCACAAACTCAACTAATTGCATAACATAAATCTCTCTCTCCCAAGGCATCATGGTATCAAGTTCACTGAGTGAATAATTATGATGCTGCATCATAGCAAAATTCGTCTTGTAGTGGTTTACAAGCGAATCATGGGAGAGGCCTACCCGAAAAAATTTGCAAGACCCTTTAACTCAAACTCATTAACTGTACCACAATTGGAACAAGTATATTTGACATCATGTTTAAGCGAAGGCATGCTCTGGAAGAACTGCTCGATCTTTTTAAACTGAGCAGAGTTCAGTGAGTCTACAAACGCTTGTAGTTCTTGTGGAGTAGAATCTTTGGCAGGGTATACATTATTTTCGTCAAAAATCATTTCAATTGAATTAACAACTGTTTTCATAACCGCTTCTATACCTTCTAACTTAGATATCTTTTGAGCATCTTCGACAGTAGGATACCTTAGTTTGATTCCGACCTTATCGGTCAACATAATCTTACTATCGAATTCAGTACCTTGTACTTCTAATGCATCTAGATTAAGTTCGTACTCGTTACTCTCTTCGCAGTTAGAACACTTTAGGTTAATTTTAGATACTTCCCCGACAGACTTTGATCTCAACTTTAAAAACAAGTACTCTAGGTCAAATGTAGCAAGTTGTTTAACTTGAAGTTTGCCAAATGTACATGCGTCAATAACATCTTGCACTGCTCTTAATATTTGCGATTGATCTTCGCTTTCCATAGCAAGCATCAAAACCTTTTCCTCTTTAACGAGGTAGGGTCTGTATGTAACTTCTTTCTGTGTAGATGGGATCTTTACAGAATATTTGGGTGTATCGATTACGGGTAATGCCATTATTTAATTCCTTAATATAAAAATTTCAGTCAGTAGTATTTATAGTTTAAAGTCCGAAGGTTCCTGCAACTGTATCAGCAATTCCACCAGCAATTCCAGTAACTGTATCAACAAGTCCTTCTACCACGAAGTTCTCGTATGTTAGGTTAACCGTCACTTTCTGAATACTGTTCTCGGCAGTGTTATCTAGGTTAATAGCATTAATACCAGTAGGATATGCGTTCTCTAGGCGAACAGTGTATATTGGGATGTTCTGTTTGTTTAGTTGAGCAATTCTGACGTCGGTTACATATTCGCTCTTATAGTTCATAGTATAAGTGTCGATATTAAATACCATACCCATCCATTGATCAAACATCTTTCGCATATAATAATCATTGGTCAACAAGAAAGTAAACGTGACGTCTTCATTGATATATGTGTATGGAACTTTGATAGATTGCTTTACGTTCTGCATATCAATCGTCGTGATTGCGCGCCCAGGCAGGGTGCAACTCTCACATAACATAGCAACATCTCTGGGGTCGTTTATAAGACCTCCTAACGACAAACCATTTCCAGACAGTACTCCGACTGCAAGGGCGTTTAAGTCAAGATTCAGTAAACTGCCCGATGGAGGTTGCATATAAACCATGAATCTATTAGAGTTAGCAAGTCCTTGGCGTTTGCTGAAGATTCCTTTTAGTTCGTCGATATCGCTTCCGAGTAATGACATTATTATAGTCCTCTACTTATTTTATATGAGTCTTTCCAGACTGCGGTTTTTGTGCTCTTAGCAAATTGCTCAGTTGGTAAGAATATCGCGATCTCCCATTCTGGTGGGCGAACCAATACAATTTTTGAATCTATCTGACTACTAAGATAATGTTTGAAACAAGGTTTAAACTCTCGATACTTACGAACACTCTTGAGTAAGTCGTACCTCATTTTAAACCTAGTACTTTCATCAAATTTATCATTAGTAAGAGTACCACCAAGGCTGTCTAAGAACGAAGCCCGTACCGTTGGTTTCAGATAGTGTAGATTTAATCCGTAGAAACCGCCCGGAGCCTTTTCAACCATTATTGTCAATGGGAATTGGTCATAGTACGGAAGTTTCTCTCGATGTTTAGGATCATAAAAGAACATATACATGTTACCCCAGATCGCCCTAGACTTCATGATCAATGCTTCATCCTTTAGCAATTGATTTCTATTGACCTTGCCTAGTTCCTTAACTTTTTGACGGAACCATACTTTAGCATCATCGCTGCGTGGGTTTATTCCCGCTCGAAATGCTGCTTGTTCTAATTTATAAAATAATGATTCTGCCATTTATTTTCCTAGTATTTTAATTCCAAGACCCTTTAAGGTATCTTCTGTCCACACAACAAACTTCCACCCCCGAGTCATACAATATTCTTCAGCAGCATCCCACTTAGATTGGTTCTTAACATATGTCATAACCTCAGTAATATACTTCCTAGTTTTACGAGCAGGTTGCGCGGGTGGTGTAGTTTCTTTCTTTGGTTTAATCTCAACCAAAAATGTTTGCCCATTTGCCATTTTCATTTTAACGTCTACAAAATATCTATGTATCTTATTATCAGTCTTGCATCTGTATGGTATGACAACTTCTTCAGAACTCCATTTTAGAACCTGATCGTTTTCTTCGCACCACTTAAACACCTGTCGTTCCCATAGGGAACGGAAATATACCTTAGTAGAGTCCCCATCGTACTTATCATGTCGTTTAATTGGGTATCTGCCGGAGTATGCCATATAAATAATATATAATGTTGTGTATTCTTACAACTATTTATAAGAGAAATCCATGATAGATTTTAATAAAAAAAATGATACAGCAAGGTACATGTATCCAGAAGATATATCAAATTACCCAAAAATGGCAATTGAAGTTGTCACGGGGGATTACCCAACTTCTGTATTTCTACCGATACCAATTGGAATGCCTATACAAGATGGTATGTCATATGGGTCTAATAACCTCAATCAGATTGGCGCTATAGCTCAAGATGTTTTGAACAGTGGTGGTTCGATAAATTCAATTGGAAATAGTATAAGTAAGATGAAGAATGAACTTGCCGCTTCGAATGATTCTACCACAAATACAGCTGCACTTGCGATGATTGCGCAGAAGAACGGCATGGGAGCACTTGCGGGTGGTGATACGGGCAAAGCGATTGCAGAGGCAGTGTTATACAACAAGAGAACATTGCTTAACCCGAATCAAGTAACAACTTTCAATGGTTCTAACACACGGTCATATTCATTTGAATTTAAACTAATTGCGACTAGTCAGAAAGATAGTGATACCATAAGGAATATTCTTGAGCGATTACGACTTAATGCATACCCATCTGGTAATAGGTTTACATTGAAATATCCATCAGAGTTTAATATTAAGGTTCTTAATAGAGACGACACTGTCAATAAGTATTATTCACCTACATATAATTGTTTCTTACTCAGTATGAGTTCTTCTTATAATACGACTGCTAACTCTTTCTATAAAGACGGAGCACCATTAGATGTTACTCTATCACTACAGTTTCAAGAAACTAAAGCACTTACACGAGAAGATATCGAAAAGATGCATTCTGATAGGTCTAGTATGCCAGATAACTTTTACATCTAAGAGGTTTTATAATGTCTTTCTTTAGAAACTTCCCAAAAACTTCCTACGACTATTTCAATACAGGAGTTAATACCAGAATCATTGATTTGTTCAGGTATGTCAAACCTTTAAACACCTTAGATGATGAATTGACTGCTTATACTTTTTACAAGATTGAAGAAGGTGACAGACCCGATATAGTATCACAAAAAGTATATGGCACGCCAGAATATTACTGGACTTTCTTTATAACTAACGACAGCCTTAGAACAGGTTTAGGTGAATGGCCAATGTCATTTAACGAGTTCGATAAGTACATGGCAGAAGAATACTCTGGAGTAACTTTCACATTCAGACCACAGTACAACTACACTGGAGACGGATTACTACAGTCTATTGAGAATTCTGTTGCGGGTAAGTTTCAAATTGGAGAAACCGTTATAGGAACATTGAGTGGTGCAACTGGTAAAATAGAAAGTAAAGAACCAACCATGCAACAATTATCTATTGTTGATGTTGTTGGCACATTTCGCAGTAATGAGATTATCCGTGGGCAAACTACACTGAACAGTTCTATTACTTATGAAGTTTTTGACACACAAGTAGCACCTCATCACTACGAAGACAATCTTGGTAGGAGAGTTAACAATGCAATACACATTGATGGAGGTCTTCCCCCAGTGCAGTTGAATACAGTTACCAATTATGAATATGAGTATAATTTAAACGAACAAAGGTCAAATATTCGTATTATTAGTAACGATCGTATATTCGAATTCGCAGACTCTTATCAAGAATTACTCAACACATGATTAACGGCAATCTAGACAATAATAACACTGCAGAAAGTGCTGTTCCGGGATCTTTTAGGATATCTGAGATATCTATACAGAACGCATACGGTAAAGAGTTTAATATATTTAACCAAGTAACTAAATTGGTAATAACTGAGAGTATGTACACCTATGGTCTGCATGCTTCTATAGAAATACTCGATACAGTCAACCTATTTGAAGAACTGCGCATAAGCGGCCAAGAGAAAGTTACTATCATCATCCACAAGAGAGATAAAGGATCTAAAGACACCATTAAATTGAAAAAAGTATTTTATGTTACGGAAATCCCATTATTTGGTAAGATCAAAGAAGCAAGTCAAGGATATACCCTAACTTGCCTAAGCGAACACGCATTTACAAATAAGGTAGTAAGTTTGTCTAGGTCTGTTAAAGGTTCTATCTCTAAAGCAATTGAAAAAGTTATAAAAAACGATCTACAGTATACGGGTGACATATTCAACACGGCAGATAGTAAGGGAAATGTGAGTTTAGTAATACCCAATGTAAAACCATTCAAGGCTGTGGACTGGTTGTTGCGTAGATCATTTGACGAGTCCAGTTCACCTATATTTGCATACGAAACGTTGAACGGGTTTTATATAATCCCATATAAAGAAATTGCAACCTCAAAAAGTATCGGAACATACAGTTTTACATTTAGACAAAATGATGAGGAAACTACTGAGGAAGGGTATAACGAGCGTAAATACAAAGTACTTGCAATGGCGTCTAACCTAAACAGTTCAAAGTTTCATCACTCTGGACGGGGTGCATATGCATCGACGACAAAAGTATTAGACATATCGACCAAGAAATATTATGATGTTAAGTACGATTATCAGAAATCATTCGAGAGGTCTCCCAAGGCGTATGTGGGATATCCGTTGATATCTAATAAGTTTAAGATAAAAGACGAGACTTTAAATCATCATCACGATTCTTTAGAAATTTATATAAACTCCAATGAAATGTCATATGGTACGAACTATGTGAACTATCATGCGGGAGCAATTAATAGTGCAGGGACAAGATTGTCCATTCTAGAGAATATGGATTCAATTAAAGTTTCTATCACCATCAATGGTGACTTGTCAGTTAATCCTGGAAAGAAACTTTCGCTGACCGCACCAAAGTCAATTGATCCACAAGTATATAAAAAGATACGAGAAAAATCTGCAAAAAGAAGCTCTGAGCATGACATGATGATATCTGGGGACTACATAATTACTGGAGTTCAACATGTATTCAGTGATAAGTACACATGCGAAGCAGTACTGAAGCGAGATTATTCATATTACACATTAGATTCGGCAGAGTAACATTATGGCAAGTAGTACAGACCAATTTATTGGAGCAAGTTTTGTTTGGTTCACAGGCGTGGTTGAAGATCGCACCGATCCAGAAATGATGGGGCGAGTTAGGGTTAGATGCTTTGGGTTTCACACAGACTCTAAGGCACAGATCCCTACTAACGATCTCCCTTGGGCAACGGTATTATTACCAAATACCTCAGCATCAGTATCTGGCGTAGGACACACTCACGGATTGGTTCCTGGGAGTTGGGTTGTTGGGTTTTTCCGAGACGGATCATCTGCACAAGATCCAGTTATCATGGGATCTATAGCAAGTTCATTCGAACAGATGCCGGTTTCTACCAAAGGGTTTTCTGATCCTGGTGGACATTATCCAAAATATATCGGCGAACCTGATGTGAATAAACTAGCCCGTGGAATAGACACTCACCCATATGTAAATGACGTAAGCATTGGTGAACCCGCGTCGCCATATGCAGCGGTATATCCATACAACAAGGTTATAGAAACTGAGTCTGGTCATAAGATAGAACTTGATGATACCCAAGGCGCAGAGCGAGTTAGAATAACTCATCATTCCGGCTCATTCGTTGAGATGCAACCTGAAGGCGATATTGTAATTAGACAAGAGAACAAGTATGAAATTGTTCTATCCAACGATAACTGTCACGTCCAAGGGAATATCAACTTATTAGTTGATGGGAATGTAAATCAGTTTATCCGGGGCGACCTAGATATATTCGCAGAAGGGAATATGAGTTTTAAATCTGGTGGAAACATCACCTTTGATGCAGCGGGTAATTACGCTGAAGCAGCATCTAATATTAACATGAACACATCGCCCGCTGACCCATTCGGTGCGGATGCTCAACGTTTAGTTCTTGCTCTTGCAGGATCTAACGCTGCGTTTGACGATGACTTTGATAATGATAACGCAGCATTAATCGTCCCATCAGAAGATGTTGTTGTTACTGAAAATGTTACTCCTGATACGACTCCAGAGGTAGTGAAAAAAAATCCAGCAAAACAAGTGTGTGATGGCATATCTGAGGACGATGTTACAGATTCTCTACAATTGACACCCAATTATACATTGGCATCAGTTTCTTCTGCAGCACTGTTTAAGCATACCGTACAAGCACAGGCGGGGTATACTAAATCAGAAATTGCATGTAACCTAAAGGCACTTTGTGAAAATATTCTAGAACCAATCATTGCGCAATACCCAGGCCTAAGAGTTAACTCTGGATTCCGAACAGTAACTACAGGTAAATCTCAACACGAACGGGGGATGGCATGTGATATTCAATGGCCCGGAATTAAACCCGCCGAATATCTTAATCGTGCGCAGTGGATTAAAGCAAACGTTGGATATGATCAACTTATATTTGAACATGGAAACTCTATCTGGTTACACCTAAGTTTTGATCGCCCTAGAAATAATCAGGGCACTCCGCAGAGAAACCGTGAACTAACTTATTACAAAAGTAAGTATACCTCTGGTATGACTTTGTACTACTAAAATGCCAGCAGTAGCAAGAATAGGTGACCCGACCACAACAGGGCATGGATGTGATGCCACCACTACTGTGATAGGTGGTTCGGGGAATGTGTTTGCTAATGGTATCGGGGTAGAGCGTCAAGGAGACCCTACAGCGCCGCATACGATCCTTGCGGGTAGTGTATGTGTACCCCACGGCGCTGTGATCAACGTGGGGTCTCATAATGTCTTTACTAATGGTATTCCTACTGCAAGGGTTGGTGACTCCACCGACGGAGGTGCTATCACTGCTGGGTCGCCCAACGTGTTCGCAAATTAACCCTTGCCAATATTCCAAAAATGGTGTATAATATTCATTGGTCCAGCAGGGTAGTAGCTACAATATAACATATAAATAAAAGTATGAGCACAGAACTACTATCAGACGTTAATGTAACAAACCAGAAGGTTGCTATTGTTTCTAGAAGAAAACAATACTCTGACCTAGACTTGTCATTAATACCTCACCCAAACAAAAAGGATATAATTCCTTTAACGGATATTGCGGCAGTAAAGAATTCTATTAAGAATTTAATACTTACTTCAAGATACGAGAGACCATTTCAACCAGAACTTGATTCTGGTGTGAGAAGTATGTTATTCGAGAATGCGGATAGCATGACAAGATATATGTTAACTAGTAGAGTTAAGAGAATCATTGATAATTACGAACCTAGAGTTAATAATGTAATTGTCCAAGTAGAAGATGACTCTGACAACAATGGATACAATATAACTATAGTTTTTAACGTTATAACTTATGACTCGCAGTCAGACGTTAGAATATTCTTAGAGAGAGTTCGATAATGGCAGTCAACCTAAATGTAACTGAATTAGATTTTGATCTGATCAAGCAAAATTTAAAAAATTACTTATCATCACAATCGAAGTATAATGACTACGACTTTGAAGGGTCTGGGCTATCTATTCTATTAGATGTTCTGGCATATAATACACATTATAACGCGATGACAGCACACCTTGCGTTGAATGAGGCGTTTCTCGACTCAGCGCAGATTCGCGGTAATGTTGTGTCACATTCGAAATTGTTGGGATACTTGCCTAGGTCAAAGACTGCATCTACAGGACTAGTTAATGTAACGGTTAATAATCCAATTGGTTCACCAGTACCTGCTTATTTAACTCTAGAACGCGGAACTAAATTTATTTCTATAGTTGATGGTGAGGAATTTCCGTTTGTGGTAACAGAATCTACTTCTGCAACATATTCTGCATCTAATAATAATTTTGTATATCCAAATATAGCTATCAAACAGGGCACATTTAAAAGTCTTACTTATAGGGTAGACACTTCCATCGAAAATCAAAAGTTTGAGATACCAGATGAAGATATTGATATCTCAACTCTGAGAGTTCGCCTCAAGACAAATGATGACTCTGACGACTATACTATATACACTCAATTCTCATCTTTGGTAAATGTTGGTGCTAGTAGTAGAGTTTACTTTGTTCAGGAGAATAGTGGTAGTAAGTATGAGATTTATTTCGGTGATGGTATTATTGGCGCAAGGCCAACTTCAAATAATATTGTAGAGTTGGAGTATGTATATACATCTGGTGCAATAGCAAACTCTGCTAGAAACTTTGAAATAGTATCTGAGATAGGTGGTAACTCTGATATTACAGTCGCAACAGTTAGTTCAGGCACAGGCGGTGACGATCGAGAGTCAATAGAATCTATTCGTTTTAACGCGCCTCTGACATACATTACACAGAACCGTGCAGTGACTGCCGACGATTATAAAGCAATTATTTTAAGAGAATATGGTGACATCGATGCGATTTCCGTTTGGGGTGGTGAAGATGCTAGTCCTCCAGATTATGGTAAAGTATATATCTCGATTAAACCTAAAACTTCTGATACATTAAGTACGACAGATAAAGAATTTATCAAAGATAATATCCTAAAGGGTAAGAATGTTATTTCTATCACACCAGTAATGGTCGACCCAGAATACACTTTCATTAAACTAGAAGTATTCTTTAAGTATAACCCTAACCTAACTGATAGAAAACTTGCTGAGTTACAAGCATTAGTTGCAAACGTCATTGCAAATTATAACAATACTGATTTGAAGAGATTCGACGGCGTGTTTAGATATTCTAAGTTGTTAAGAAATATCGACTCTTCTGATCCTGCTATATTAAACTCATACTCAAGAGTCTATATGTATAAGGTTGTTACTCCTTCGAACACTGTTCAAAACTATTACGACTTATATTTCTCATCTCCGATATACACTACAACTTCTTCAGAATCTGTTCTGGAAAGTACATCATTTTTGATCAATAGTATTGAACACTTCTTTGGCGACTATCCGATTATTAATTCTAATAATCGACGCATAACTATTTACAAGATTGTTAATGGTGCGAGAGTAATAGTCAACTCTGAAGCAGGTATTATATACACTGCAACTGGTAGAATAGTTATCAATAACTTTAAACCCGACACAACTGCTGAGATTAGGCTTACAGTTCTACCAAATTCATTAGACCTTGCGCCTAAACGCAATCAGTTATTGTCGATATCACCTTTCTTTACAGAAGTTAATGGTGAGGTAGATACTATTGCGGTATCTGGTTCATCAGGAACAGTTGATTACACTACAACTTCTAGACACAAGTAAATAGTTATGGCATCTATCGAAGCATCCGCGTCTTCAAAACGAAAGACCAAAGAATCTATTAGAGTAGAATCATTAATACCCGAATACCTTAGAGAGAATTCGGAAAGATTATTGATGTTGCTCGAAGATTACTATAAATTCATGAATCAGGGATTTCAACCATCGTATGAACTACATCACATATCTGAAGAACGAGACATTGATACCGCTGAACATTATTTAGATCTTATTCAGAAAGAGATCGCGGTAGTTATACCTAGAGATATTCAAACTGACAGAGTTAAACTATACAAGAGACTAGTTAACTATTATAATATTAGAGGTTCTTCTGAGTCTATTGAAACTTTCTTTCGTATACTATTGCAAGATGAAGTCGAAGTATACTACCCAAAGGATCAAATGTTGATCCCATCTGCGGGAAAATGGGATCCTAGTATTCAGAGATACCTTAATTCAGATGGATTCTTGTCAGATAGAAACAAGTTACAAGATTCTTATTTCTACCAGAAATTCTCATATGTTATTAGAACTGGTAACAATGTAGATCAGTGGGAAAATGTATACAACAAATTAGTACACCCAAGTGGATTTATTTTCTTCGGTGAGATTTTCTTATTACTGATGGCAACTCTTGATCAAGGTGTTGTAAATAGTGGTGCAATCATGCCAGGGCGCCAGCCAGGATTGATCCGAGATGAAGATCTGCCAAGATTAGTCTATATGATCGCAGCTCATAATAGGATGAGCGTTCAAGAATCTTTAATGGTAGTAATACTTGCACTTACATATGTGGATCAATACTATGTACGCAAGTCTAAAGAATTCTCAGACCTGCTCAAGTTCTACGACGAATCTCCAATGTATTCTTATGAGAATTTCACTATACAACAGGGTATAAATAAAACAATCGATAGAGTTAATGTAGGAGTCTCTATCACGCAATCATCAATGTAAGAGGAATATTTAAAAATGACAGCAATCGTAACCAATGATTTTCGAGTAGTTAACGCTCAGAACTTCAAAGAAGATATTACAGATGCGGATAATAGTGTTTATGTGTTCATCGGTAAGTCTGATGCGTGGTCAGACTCTATTGATGATTTAGCCGATGCTACACCGCCCGATCCTATCGACTCGCCTTATGAACAAAACCTTGCGTATAAAAATATGATCGCAGCCAAGGTTGTAACTTCTAGCGATGTAACACACGTTGTTCCACGTCATGATTGGACTAGTGGTGAAGTTTACTATGCATGGGACGATAGTGACCCAGATATATACTCCACAGGAGACCACTATTTTTATGTTATCACTGATGAGCGTAAAGTATTCAAGTGTTTAGATGTTGGTCCTGCTGCATCTGTAGTTAAACCTACTCTTGCTCAAGTACCTCCGTTCGCATTAGGTGATGGTTACACTTGGAAGTATCTCTATACACTTGCTATTGTAGATTCTGAGAAGTTCTTGACTAACTTCTATATGCCAGTTAAAACAGTGTTGTTACCAGAATCTGGTTTGATAGGTGATTTGTCTGAATCTGATCAGGCACAGTACACGAATCAACAATCCGCGATCGCTTCGTTGTCTGGTAAAATATACAGATCTAAAGTTGTTTCTGGTGGTAGTGGTTATACTTACGCAACTTTAACCGTAGACGGTGACGGCACAGGTGCTACAGCTACAGCTACAGTTGCCGGTGGTGTTATCACAGGCGTTACGATGACCAATGTTGGGTCTAACTACAATATTGCTAGAATTGTTATCACGGGCGACGGTGTCGGCGGCGAAATTCACCCAATTCTTGCCGCTAGTAAAGCACATGGATCAGATCCAGTTGCTGAGCTTGGAGCATACTTTATTGGAGTCAATACTCGGTTAGAGTATGATGATGGTAGTGGTGACTTTATTGTGGATAACTCATTTAGACAGGTCGGACTAATTCGCAACCCATTGAACCCTGCTGGTAATGCAGTATCAACTGCTACCACTTTCAACGGACTAAAGACACTTAGTCTTGCTTCAGGAACTGGTTTTACCGCCAGTGACTATATAACAGGTGCTTCTAGTGGTGCTGTTGCATACATCGACGATTTTGATTCAGATTCATTAGTTATCAAATTTCACCAAAATGAGAAGACCGGATATAAATCATTCCAAAACTCGGAAAACGTTGTAGGTGATATATCAGGCAGTGGTGCTGCACTAGGTTCTGGTGCGGTTTCTGGTCCAGAGTATTCTCCTAATACGGGTTATATTATATTCCTGGAAAACCGTGGACCGTTGAACCGATCAGCAGCACAGATCGAAGATGTAAAAATCATCATTGAATTCTAAGAGAGAAATATAAATGACATTCAAGCTTTTCAATACACCGCCTTACTATGATGATTTCGATGAGACGAAGAACTATGTAAGAATCCTTTTCCGACCAGGAAATGCAGTCCAAGCGCGTGAATTAACTCAGATGCAGACTTCACTGCAAGCACAAATTGATAGACATGGTAAACATGTATTCAAAGAAGGTTCTCCGGTAATTGGAGGGAAACCAACTATAGATGAATCTGATTTTATTAAGGTTGAATCATCTTTTATTCCCTCTTCTGGCGGAGCAACTTTAGTTACTGATAATTATTATGAAGAATTTTTAGGAACAACCATCCTTGGTCAAACATCTGGTGTTACTGCAAAAGTTATTGATGTAGTTCCATCTGGAACAGATGGTCCAATTACATTATATTTAAAGTATACTAATTCTGGTACTGATACAGAGACAAAATTATTTCAAACAGAAGAAGAACTAGTTTCGGATGCAATTATTCCGCGACAGGCAAAAATTAAAACCTCGGTAGAAATTCCTACAGGTAAAGGGTTGAGGTTCTCAATCCCTGAAGGAGTATTTTTTGTTAATGGTCATTTTGTATATGTCCCAAGCGAATCTTTAATCGTATCTAGGTATAGTCTAGATATTTCCACTCGCATTGTTTACGAGATTGTAGAGAACACTGTAACTATCGCTGAAGACGCGTCTCTTGGTGATAATGCTCTAGGTACTCCTAACGAGGCAGCACCCGGAGCACATAGATATCAAATCCTACTGAACCTTAAAACTCAACCATTTTCTTTCACAGAACCTCGAGACGATAAATTTATTCAGTTAATGCTTATCGAAAATGGTTTCATCAAGCAGCGAGCAACGACAGAATACTCAGAATTAAGTAACGAACTTGCCCGAAGAACATACGAAGAATCTGGTAACTATGTTGTTAAGCCTTTCATCATCAATACTCGCGAGTTATATAATGATGGATCTAATAATGGACTTTATAATTTAGCACAATTGCGTAGATTTTCTAGATTAGGCGTTGCTTCTACAGACGCGCAAGTAATTTCTTATGGCGAAAGTCGGCTTGCGGTAGGCCTAGAAAAATCCGTTGCATATGTTAACGGATACCGTATCGAGTTAGAAGATATTAAATATGTAGAGTTGCTCAAATCTAGGGAAACTGAATGGTTTAATGGAGCTTCAATTGTTGCAAATTTAGGTAACTATGTAACAGTTAACGTCAGTCAGGGGTTACCAGACGTAGATACATTTGGTATTCTTAACCTCAAAGACAGTGGTAATTCTGTTATCGGAACTGCTCGTGCTCGTTCTATAGATTGGGTATCAGGTACTACATATAAACTATATCTGTTTGATATATCTATGGCAATAGAAACTTTTTCTGATGTCGTATATATTCAACAAACCCTTTCTTCTGGGCCACAGTTCACAGCAACTTTAGTTTCTACTAACTTATTCGATACCAACTATAATTCTTTAGTATATAAGTTACCATTTGATACAGTACAGACATTGATCTTTGGTGGGCAGAATGATACTTATTATACTGTAAAGAGAAAAACTTCTGCTTCAGTTACTGGCTCTCAAACAACTGTTGATGCTACTGATGGTGTTATTCAACCATACAATTCAACTGACTGGATTGCGATTGATAATAGTGGTGATCCTATTAATATTAGCGGAGTTACTATATCATTCAACTCTAGCACGAACGTTTCTAGTGCAGTAATATCTTTCTCAGATCATACAACTGGTGATGTATACATCGTATATCCAATTGATAAGAACCTTGCTAAGAAAACCAAGAACCTAATTGAAGATCATGTTATCTTAAAGACTAGCCCTAACACTACTCCAGGTAGTTATGATAGTTTAGGTATTACAGACGTATTTAGACTAGTTTCTATAAAAGATGTAGGTGTACCTCTTGCGGGTGGTGGTTTCTTAGATATCACCGATAGATATGAATTAGACAACGGTCAACGCGATAACTTCTACGGTATTGGTAGAGTTCGCCTAAAGTTTGATGCAATTCCTCCTATCGGAAATTTGTCTATTACTCTAGATTATTTCCTACATGGTACTGGCGATTACTTCTCTGTGGACTCGTACTCTGGTATCGACTACGAAGATATTCCATCTTTCAACTCTATTAAGGGTCAAGTCGAATTGCGCGACGCAATTGACTTTAGACCAGTAAAGACTACTTCTGGAGATAATTTCACCGGAGCAGGATCATCGCTAGTTGATATCGTTAAACCTGGATCTATTATTAGAACCGATATCGTGTATTACCTAAACCGTATCGATAAAATTTATGTTGATAAAGATGGTAACTTTGGTATCCTACAGGGCGTTCCTGCTCTAAACCCAGAACCGCCTAAAGACCTTAAAGATTCTATGATTCTTTACAGGTTAGAAGTCGGGGCGTTTACATTTGGTCCTGAGAGTATCAATCCAATCATGATCGACAACCGTCGATACACAATGCGCGACATTGGTAAGTTGGAAAGACGTATTAAGAACTTAGAATACTACACAACATTATCTTTGTTGGAAAAAGAAACTGCCGACTATCAGTTGCCAGGGAATGCATTTAAGAACGGATTCGTCGTAGATAACTTCTACGGTCATAATGTAGGAAATCCATCTAATCCAGATTACTCATGTTCAGTTGACCGTGCAAGAGGGGTATTAAGACCGCAGTTTGTAGAACAAGAAACTCGGTTAAAGTGGAACAGCGGTTTAAGCACGGGGGTTAAGAAGTCTGGTTCTTTGTTAACACTAGATTACTCTGAGGTTTCTTATATAGAGCAACCATATGCTTCGTATGCAGAATGGGTTAATCCGTACAATGTATTCACATGGACTGGTGATATGGTGTTGTCGCCAGAGTCTGATAACTGGAAAGATACAGAAACCCGTCCAGATGTTATCATCGACCAAGAAGGTGTGTATGACTCATTTGTGCAACTAGCAGACGCGTCCGGTGTTACTGGCACCGTTTGGAACGAATGGCAGACAAACTGGTCTGGCGTTGTTGCATCTTCTACTAGTAGAAGCAATATCAACATGGGTGTACGCGACACTACTATCACTACTACGAAAAGTAACCAATCTAGAGCAGGTATTAGAACTGATGTAGTCCCAGATACTATTACTACTGACCTAGGTGATCGTGTTGTTGAAGTTAACTTCGTACCATTCATTAGATCTAGAATCGTTGCCTTCAAAGCAGAACGTATGAAACCTGGAACTAAGTTATATGCGTTCTTTGATGGTAAAGATATCACAGCATATACTACACAGACAACTCAGTTTTTTACATTTAGCGATTTCACCGGCAATAACCCAGAATATACATCTGGATACACATTTAATAACCGAACTGGCTGGCCAACTGAACTCCAGTCTAAAACAGATTTGGTTACAGACTCATCTGGGTCTATAACTGGGTTTTTCATTGTTCCGAATAATTCGTTACTAAAGTTTAAGACTGGTCAACGAACTTTCAAATTAACTGATGAAGAAAACAACATCTTTATAGATTCGACTACTTCTGCAGAAGCACTTTATGAAGCTGCCGGACTAATTGAATCTAAAGAAAATGTCATTTTGTCTACGAGAGTTCCTCGTCTCGATAGAACTATGCTCGGTGAAGATAGAGTTCTTACATCGACAACTTCAACCTCGAGAGATATCATAACTTGGTCAGATCCATTGGCTCAGACCATTATAATCGATGAACCAGGCGGTATATTCGCAACTTCATTAGACTTGTACTTTAGAGAATATGATGAAGATATTCCAGTTACAGTACACTTGGTTACTACAGAAACTGGTATTCCTACACAAACAATCATACCGTTTACTAAAGTCACTAAGAAGTTGAGTGCCGCAAATGTTTCTGAAGATGCATCAGTGGCAACTAACTTTGCATTTGAAGCACCAGTGCATTTACAACCAGGAATTGAGTATGCAATCGTTATCATGTCTATGTCAGATAAGCCTAAGGCTTGGGTTGCTGAGATGGGGGGATTTGATGTAACTAATCCAACTTACCGAATCTCAAAACAACCTTATAATGGTGTATTCTTCAAGTCAGCAAACGCTTCTACATGGACACCAGAGCAAGAGAAAGACCTTAAGTTTAAATTAAACCGCGCCGAGTTTACAACTACATCTGGTGAGATTATTCTAGAGAACGTCGAGTTGCAAAGAACCATACTAGGCACGGATCCTATATACACAACTACTGGTTCTAATGTAGTTAAGGTATACCACAAGAATCATGGTATGTTTGTTAATTCAGACACCACCATTGATAATATTACTGCAACAGCGACAACATTCTTGAATGGAATTCCACTGAGTGAGTTAGAGGATACTCATAATATCATACGAGTTGAAAAAGAATACTACGAAATTACTGTAACCACTAATGCTACAGCAACTGGTAGAGCTGGCGGAAGTTCTTTAACAGCAACCGCAAACCGATTGATGGACCTGATGCAAGTATATCTTGAAGAACTTGCTATTCCAGGAACTTCATTGTTGTGGGATGCTTCGGTAATGTCTGCTAAGTCATTCGCAGGCATAGAGCAAGAATATGTTGCAAGTCCGTACTTCCCTATCATTATTAACGAGAACACAATATTCAATCGACCACAGTGTATTCCTAGTCTGGAAAATGAGCCTGCTGGTGTTCGTGGATTCAGAGCAAAGGGTGCTATATCGACGAATACAAGTAAGTTGTCTCCTGTATTAGATCTAGACAGAATGTCAGTATTCTCTATATCAAACAAGTTGGATCACCCAAGTAATATTGTTGAAGATAACAGAAACTATGTTGAAAACTTCGTTGCTGAAACAGAAGCAAGTGGAACTAGTTCTGCTGCTAAGTATATTACTCGCAGGATCAGTTTAACTGAGAGTGCAAACAATATTAAAGTTCTTGCTGGTATGAACCGTCCTTCTGGAACAGATTTAGAGTTGTACTACAAAGTTCAATCTAGTGAAGATACTAACTTCGACTTTGTTGGATGGACGCTGGCAACACCTACATCTCCTATTCCATTCGGTGAAAACTCTAATAACTACTCTGAGATTGAATATGATATTAGTACGAACGAGTTTAGTAACATGGCATTTAAGATTGTTCTTAAATCTAGAAACTCTTCTTTCGTCCCTACGGTTCGAGACTTCCGAGCAATTGCATTTACTTCGTAATAAGTATGAGTGATAATCTAGTTCCAATTGAGAATAGTACGGGGTTTAGAAGGGACCTCCACTCTAAAGCCGTACTAAATACTAATAAGAATGCATACCTCCGAGCACGCGAAGAGGCACAGAAAAAGAAACAAGAAATTGAGGAAATGCAACAACTTAAAACTGATGTTGCAGAACTCAAGGATTTACTAAACAAACTTTTAGAAAAAGTAGGTTAATATGGCAGTAACTAATGTAGCAAAGACAGACACGTTTGATGGATGGCGTGTCAAGACAAATACCATAGCATCAGAACTTGGTGATAATACACTTCTGGTAGCAAACTCTACCCTAAATTCAGAAAATGCAGTTGATGCAGTATTAGAGACTCTTGCTAAAGTAGAAACTGAAGTTGGTAATATAAATGGACTAACCACTACAGCACTTAACTTGGTAGGTGGTATCAATGAACACGATGTTGAAATCGGTGTAATATCAACGCTGACGACTGCTGCTAAGAATAATTTAGTAAGTTCTATCAACGAATTGGACTCGGAACTTGGTGTTCTATCTGGTTTAACAACAACTGTTAAATCTACAATCGTTGGTTCTATCAATGAATTGGACTCGGAACTTGGTGTTCTATCTGGTTTAACAACAACTGTTAAATCTACAATCGTTGGTTCTATCAATGAGGTAGTTCAACGAGAAACTGATAGATACAACAATACATTAAAACTAGACCTTACGGATGCAACCGTTGGTGGTAGCAACGCTAGTGAGCAAGCAATTCTATCTGATATATCAATGCCTGCTGGTAGAACTATGACTTTGTCTGGCACATTAGATATATCTTCTGGTCAATTGATCGTAGGTGGTGCAGGCGGCGCGTTGAATATCCAAACTACATTCTTGATATTAGGTGATGCTGAAGCAGCAACCGCTTCTAATGGTGGAGTAGTTGTTAATCGAGGTGAAGAAGGATCTACTGCAAGGGATGACGTTCGTGTATATTGGGATGAGACTGTAAAAGATTGGAAGTTGAAGAAATTCGCAGACGATAATACTACAGTTATTAGCCCACATATCATCGACTCATATAACATGAAAGATGTCGTTGTAGGAGGTACTCAGAATGGTATTGCGGTAACATACGACAGTGTTAATAATAGAGCTAACTTTGATGTAAACGACTTTACGATCACCTTGAGTGGAGACGCTACAGGTAGTGCTACAGTAACGAACTTATCTAATGTTAATATTCCAGTAACGATTCAACCGAATTCTATCGCTCTTGGAGTAGATACCACTGGTGCATATGTTCAGTCTGTTACACTATCTGCTTCTAATCCTGGTATTAGTTTAACACAATCTTCTGCTGGGGCTGAAAGTAATGCTATCACAGCATTGCAAGTTGACTCTACTGTCATTAGAACAACAGGAACGCAATCCCTTGCTGGTGTAAAAACCTTTGCAGATAAACCAGTTTTTTCGACTGGATTTACTTCTAACGGGGCATCGACAATCTCAACAGGCGGGTTGGTTACATATGGCAACTCTTCGTTCGAGAACAATCTAGAGGTTAAGGGTAACTTTACTGTTTCTGGGACTGTCACTACGGTTAACACTGAGACGGTTACTATCAACGACAACATTATTGTATTAAATAACAACTCTGCAGCAACCCCTACAGAAAACGCGGGTATTGAGATTGAGCGCGGTAGTTCTACGAACACTAGTTTGTTGTGGGACGAGACAGAAGATAGTTGGAAATTTTATAATGGATCAGTTCAATACGATCTAGTCGGTAAGGTAAATGCCGGAGCGGCAATAACAGTAGCCAAGTCTACTAATAAAGCAGAGTGGACTGTTAACCACGCAGATACTTCTTCCACTTCAAGCATAAATGTTAATAACAGCGCAAATACATTTGTGCAGGACATCAAAGTTAGTGTTGACACCTATGGTCATGTTACTGAACTTTCTAGTACATCAACTGAAGTTTCTATTGGTCGTGGTGAACTTACTATCACTGCTGGTGGTGCAATTACTCTCGGAAATATTTCAGGCAGCAATACATTTAATGCTGATCAGTTTACAAATAATAATATCACAGTTAACCACGCAGATACTTCAACACAGGTTTCTGTAAATAATGCTGGATATACATATATTCAAGATATTATCTTAGATGATTATGGTCACTTAACTGGAATTACTTCCTCTACTTGGTCTGCAACTCTTGCTAATATAACAGACTCAACAGAAGATATTCAAGATATCGTCGGAGGAATGTTTTCTGGCATAGGTAATCCAGATGAATTTGGTATAAGTATCACATATGATGACACGACTGGTAAGATCAAGGCAGATGTTGGGGATTTTAATATAACACTAACAGGATTTGTGAGTGGCACTGGTACTGTAAATAATTTAGGTAATGTTAGCATAACAACCTCGTTAAACAGCTCTATTAATACTGAACTCTCTAACGCAATTAAAGCACTTTTACCAAAGTTATATAATTCTGCTGGCTCCCAAGTATTCCCTACGTGATAGGTTCATAAGATGGTTGATTTTTTAAGATTGAAAAATACCGGCAGTGATACTGTCGGCTTGCAAGCTATGTCAACATCAGATAAAGCTTGGGTAGCTTGGAAGTTTGGTTCATACATAGTTAATAATCCAAGCAACTATATGCGTATTCAAGTTTCTACTTCTAATCCAGGTGGTACTTGGGAAAACATTGGTTCTTTCGTTGATACTTTTAGGGATCCTATAGGAACTCATCCAACAACTACAGTATATTCATCTACTACAGGATTATATCAAGTTAGACAACCAAGCGTTGCAGACAGACCTTCATTAAACGATTCTAATTCACCAGTATATCTATATAACCATCCGACAAATGGATGGGGGTCTAGAATATCTTCTAGTGGGGTAAATAGTAGTTATCAATTTGAAGATTCTATGATGCCTGCTGTAGCAGCACACTTAGCAGGGTTGAATATCGGGTCTTATTCTATTCAACCAAATAATCCAGGTGGTTCTGGAAAAACCTGGATAGCAAGAGATACTATTACCGATTTTGCAAGAAGTGGAAGCACTACTACAACGCTTTGGCAATGTACTGCATCACCTTCTCCTACAGAATACAGGCCTGTCTATGCTAATGATAGTGGTACGAGCGGAGATTTTCAAGAATATAGTGACTCTGGGGTAGATACATTAGTAAAATGTATACATACTAGATCATGGAGTTCTAGTGGAGTCGGTTCTTATGTATTTCAAACTTCTGCACCAACAACAGGTACTTGGGTTAAGATGGGTGCGTCTATAACAGATACTCGACAAACTGTATCACCTAGTTCTTATGTAAGCAACACTTCCGGAAATTTCACCGGATACTACGCAAGAGATTATGCTGGGACATACACTGGCACTTACATTAGGGATTTTGCTGGCGCATATGCTGGGGCGTATAGGATGATTTTTTCGGGATTTGCAGGTCCGCAATATGTAGGATATTATACAGGATATTATAGAGGGTATTTCACTGGAAATTATACTGGATACTTCCGCACGAATTATGCCGGAACATATACTGCTTATTACACCGGATATTACGCTGGTGCTACTGTGACCAGTAACAAAGAAACTGTATCTTCAAAATCACTATGGTTGAGAACTGCTTAACATATTAAGGAATTATAAAATGGCAAATTTTATCTCGTCGACATTCGCAGAACCTCATTGGCAGGATATTCAGACAAAGAGCGTGATCCGCGCAAAGATGATCCACAACTATGACGACGGAAGTTCTAGACAATTCGATTGTTCTATATCAAAACCTGCTGTTGAGGGCGAATCTAATCCTGACTGGGACTTTATCATGGATAAGTATGGTGAAGAATTCGTAACAGAATCGACGACAGAAGTTATTCAGAAAATTCGAATGAGTGTAGAAAAATCTAGGATTGAAGACGACTCTAGAAAAAAGAAAGAAGAAAGTTTCGCCAAGCAAGAAATACTCTTTGCGATTAAGTTAGAAGCGTTCGAAATTGAAGAAATTAAAAATTCTAAAAACAGAGAATTAAAGGCGAAGATTCGGAAATCTAAGTCTGTTACTGAAGTGCAAGCGTATACTACTATTTTATTGATGAAAGAATTTGAGAATGCTAAATCAGAGCCAGCGCCAACAGCAAAACCTGCAACCAAGAAACCCTCTGTCAAGAAGGAAGAGTCCAGCCAAGAGTAACGGGTTTTTAATTGTAGCGTCAGTATCTTCTGGATATTATGACTCGGCAATTAACCTTGCTGGTTCTATACTAGATTTCTATCCCGAGGCGAAAATAGCACTTTTTACTGAGAAAGAGTTATTTAAAGAAGAACATCGCCACCTCTTCGACTATGTAGAATCTAATTCACCACATCATATTCGTGCTAAGTTATGGGCACTTCCCCGCTCACCTTATGCAACAACTGTCTATATAGATGCTGATTGTGAGGTGCGCGATGAAGAAATCTCAGAAGCATTCTCCCTATTAGATTCCCAAGAACTAGACATTGCAACAACTGCCGTGCGAGATTACTCTGGCGCATTTGTGTATTTTGATGACAACGGTGAGCAGACTAAACTTGCTCATCATTGTGGGGTATTTGTATATAACGATAAACCGCAGACTTTAGAGTTTATGCAATCTTGGTGGGAAGAATACCTAGAGCAAGTTTCCGGAGAGTGGAACTATCCTCATGACAGGCGCTTAAAGCCTTGGGATCAATACACATTTTGGCGGTTGCTTCGTGACACTAGATACTCTACAAGTGTTAAAGTAGGATTCATAGAAGGCGAGGATGCTCGTTGGAATTTTGTGAATAACTATAAACTTGAAGAGGTCACTAAAGACCCTATTATATTTCATTACACATTAGCAAAAGATTTCATAGATGCAGGTCGTCTCAATAAAAAACAAACAACTACTCCAGATACTGAATGATTTTAAAGACTGGATGTTTACTGAACCAGTTAATATTATTCATGATAAAAAGTTATTTGATCATAAATTACTTTCTTCTATTTCTGCAGAAGAAGGCACTTCTCAAGAATTTCTTAATGATCGTCTAAGCAAAGACCCTTATGAAACGGGGTTCCCTTTATACTCTAAAGGGTTTGATATAGGTAATGATAAAAATTCTTGTGATGAGTGGGAATCCGTGTCTAAGAAGATGGACATTGATATGATAGAAGCGATTGGTGTTAAGTTCAGCGCTCTGAAGATGTACTATCCTGAAGACGGGTTTATCGGCTGGCATAATAACTGCAACTGTCCAGGATACAACTTGGTTATGTCATACAGCGAAACCGGAAACGGATACTTTCAGTATCTAGACCCAACGACCAAGCAAATAGTTCGTATGCAAGATGTTCCAGGATGGAGCGCTAAGGTGGGTTACTTCGGATCGTTCACAGAACCTGATAAAATCTTTTGGCATTGCGCTCGTACTCATGAGCCTAGAATTACAGTATCTTACGTGACACCAGACCAATACATGTGGGAATGCATGATAGAGGATATTCAGAGCGAGTAATATTGCTTAGACAAATCGCCATTGTATAAACATATCATCCTCTCGGGCATATCATACACACCATCTACCATTCTAGAATGTCTTTTTGGGTCTCTCTGATCATACCCCCAAACTTTACAATAAACCCAATGTGAAGGTAGAACGTTTATATGGTCTATAAACTCTTGCTCCATAAAGTCATCATTCCCATCATACTTCAATTGATAGTAGTTGGGATCTTGTATAAATCGATTTTGAAATATACTACACTGCGCATCCCATATCATTATGCTACTATTGATAGAAGTTAGCCCATCAGTAGGACCAAGTACACTTTTCCACTCAGCAGGAATAACATAAACTCCTTTGGTTGGCGCATAAGACAATATCTCGTCTATGTTGTTTTGAATATCTATGTCTAGATCAAAGAATACATTATGCCCTTCTAGGGTTAGTATCCACAGTTTCCACCAATAAGACTCCACATCATTTTTAGGCAATTCTGTTATTTGAATACCGCTGTCGATGTCACTTGGGTCTTCGGTAAAGCATATAAAATTAAACTTTATAGTGGTATTATCTTGAACTAACTTATATAAACGGTTTACATGAGCGGCAGAATACTTGTCGCCCCATTTTAGACAGATTACATTTACCATTTCTCACCTACAATCGTATAGTAATTGACTCCATTAAACTTTGTGGTAGATGCAAAATTTACTTCATCTAGTTGAGACTGTTCAATAAGAGCCTCTTTAGATGTTGTTCTATTGACATGTTCGTCGCAATACCTATTGTTAGACTGTAGTAAGTAAGTTGCTGGTAGAGTTATTACTCGCATTGGATACATGTGTTCGCAGCATAGGTTTATGATTAAGTTGTGAGTGCCATTATTTATTTCTTCAAACCTATAATTAACATTAGACACCTTATCAATCCAGTCTATCTGATCATACTTGGTGAATGGTAGCTCTGCACCGGAAACAGATCCCAGTATCAAAACATGCTTATCAACATGAAGTTCCATCACCCGCATTATTTCTATTGCATATTCCGCAGATAATTTCATAACATACCTAGTTCATGCATTTCGAGTTGACCTGGCTGAGTTTCAAAGGTATATATGATAGGTTCTACTGAAGGAGTTTCATTATGATAGGATGCAACTAATGGCCTAGGAACAAAGTCAAATTTACTCATATGTTCTGAACTCAAGTAGTTGTCAGAACCATTTATACATACAAAAAATATGTACTCAGAGTTCTTCACTATATGTTCCCATATTTCCTTGGTATCAGAGGTGTCTTCCCAAACAATTATGCTGCTATTGGTAACTCCACGATAACAAAGATATGCATTATGCGCGGAGTTTATACCAGCATCGTCTTGCCAGTGTGATCTATTAATCAGTATCTTATTTGCGTGAAGTTCTGTAATTTTATTTAAATTACCTTGAATCAGTATATCCAAGTCTAGATATACTTTCTTTCCCATGATACCCCAACAATTAGGTTCCCATATATTGCACTTGGGTTTATCCGGAAAGCGACCATCCATAATAGGTTGGAATTTGCTAAACGGTAGTTCTATCGCACCATCTATACCTAATACTTTATCTGTTTGGCAATAGAACGCAAATTCGCCAATGTAATTATCCTTTACAGATTCATACAACTTCTGCACATATTTGGTACTGTACTTATCGCCCCATAAAGAACAAATGAAACTAATCATTTCTACCCCATACAATGTAAGAATTAATTCTACGATGTGCGATGTGTTTAGTCGCATATACGGTATGTATATTATTCTGCGTTATTAATTGCTTGCAAGAAGTGACTACATTACAATCGCCAGGATGGTTATCATCACCGCCGCATATAATTAATACACCATTATATAATTTACCGATTGGATAAGTTTTCTGAGCATTCATATGAATAATGCAATTTGAAAGAGGAGGAGTCTCAAATATAACATCTACTATATTGCAATTAGAAATATTCTTAAACTTAGGGTCTATATCATAATATGTTAAAGAAATACCCATTGGTGCAACAACCGCAAATTCATTAAATGTATTCCCCGGAGCAATTATAGATGCATCTAATTCACCCGACTCTAACAACCATTCTATTGCTTGGTAAGTATCTTCACGCATCGTAGGACTCCCATAATTCCTTAGCCCACCCCTTGGTCTCATGAAGTTCTAATGCGTCCTTAGCGGTCCGATTAAGACGGATGTGAGAGGTGTTGAATAGTGCTATCTTGTGTCCAACTTTCTTCTCATTAAGAGCGTTATCATAATTGTAATTGTACGCTATGCCTTCATCCCAAGTGTCTAATCTATCTTTCCAGTAATGTTGATAAAACAAATACTTATCTAACGAGTTATATGTAAAGAATATCTTCTCAGAGTTTTCTTGTGTATAATCATATAACCATTGACCACTATCACTCGACCAATATACAAACGAACTATTGATATGACACGATGCACCGCGCCCATAATTAAACATTGTTCGTTTTTGTAAATCGAACCAGTAATTGAATATCAACTTTGGTTTAGTGCTCTTTGTTGTAACTAATTCAGTTATGTTGTCATGTATTAGTACATCTAAGTCGATCCATACATTATGTTCCTCATGAGATAAGTTAAACAAACATAACTTCTCCCTAGTGAATACTCTATCCTTGGGATAATTAAATCGATCAAAGGAATTGTAATCTATAATATATACTTCAGGGCGAATACCTTTTTTATCATCTGTTATGCAGTGAAATTTAAATGGCGCATCAATGTGCTTCACTAATGAACCATATAGTCGGTTAACATAGTCGCAGGAATATTTGTCTCCCCATTTAAATGTAAATATATTAATCATACCATATCTATATGCAAGAAGTTAGAATACCATTAAAGAATATTATCAAGTTCGGTCAGAGAACTATGCTTGAGGATGATGTATTTAATGTAAGTTGGATATTAGGAAGATTCTGCAACTATAAATGCTCGTACTGTTGGCCATACGCAAATAGTAGCACATTAGACTTTTCCGAACTTTATACTTATAAATCTGTAGTGGACCGTATCCACGCCCAAAGCAGCGCAAATGGTTTTTCAAAAATACATTGGAGTTTATCTGGGGGCGAACCTACAACATACAAACATTTGATTGAGTTGGTTAGTCATATAGCAGAGTATGAAGAAGAACAAACGATCCATATGACTAGCAACATAAGCCCTGGAATTAAATGGTGGGATAAGTGGGAGCGAGATACTAGAAAATTCGCAAGGCGTTCTATCACAGCAAGTTTTCATGCAGAGTTTGCTAAGGAGAATAAGTTCATAGAGAAGTGTTTACATCTAAACAAATTAGGTATTCGCTTGGTGGTCAATCAAGTAATGGTTCCAGAACTATTTGGTGAGACATATGCAAGACTTGCTAAGATGTATGAACTAGGTATTAATGTTACGATGAAACCTCAAAGTGACGAAACTGCAAGTTCAATTGTATATGGATATACCGAAGAAATGCTTTCATTAATGCAACAAGGGTTTCCACAGAAGTATGACGGCAGGGAAATTTCACAGATCGTTATGCATGATGTTGGCGGTGAAACTTATTACATGGATCAAGCAGAGAGGTTCAATGCGTTTGGGTTTAATGAGTTTTCTGGATGGAAATGTAATGCAGGATATCAAGGGTTGATAATTCGAGGAGATACTATTAAACGGGGTTACTCATGTAATGATGAACCTATAGGAAACCTACAAGAATTTAAATTATTCTCTAGTCCAGTAAAGTGTTCCACTCCACGGTGCGTCAGTTCAGCAGATAGTAAGATACCTAAGTTTAAATAATTTCTAAACCAAATTGAGATGGGAGCATTTCTTGAACAAGTTCTATGTGGTTTGGCTCAATATCAAATGATACTGTAGATGCAGTTTCAACCTTAAAATTGTCAATTATACTTCGTTTGTTTGCACGGTTTAACCACGGACTTATTATACTATCAAACACATATCTAAACTGATAAAATGTACTATCTTTCAGTTGTATCTTTACTCGCACGGCGGAATTTAACATACAGTGCCGTAGAAGTTTCCTAACAACTAATTGATATCTATCAGACTCGCCGAAGTTACATGCAGTATGAATATATCCCGCGTCCATATGATACCATTTCCCATCTGGCATCAGTTTATGCATAACCTCGTCTGAAAGATTTATAAGGTACGACATCTCGGATGCAATGGTTAAATGATATCTATCATCGATATCAGCATGTGATAGGTATGATTGTCCTGGCGAAAGTTTAATAATCCTAGCCTCACCTATTTCAATATCATTTAAAGAACATATTATATTTTCCCAAACCGTATTGATAAATTTAGGTTTACATTTCCACGGATCATAAAAGAAATTTCCAGTGGGTTCGTTAATAACGGTTTTAGAATCTATAACAGGCAAGTTATTATTTGCTTGCAGTAAGTCATCTGGTGTTACGCTATATTTTGTAGGTGTTATCATTCTGGCATATATATTCATGAGGAACTTTAGTATTTAGTTTAATTAGTTAGGAAATTTTTAATGAGTGGATGTGATAGTAAAACATTTTGTATGCATCCTTTTACAGGACTCGCAACAAGGGAAGACGGCGCGGTTAAGGTGTGTTGTAGAAGTGCTCCTATTGGGTTTATTCAAAAAGAATCTCTTGAGAAGATTTGGAATAATTCTATGATGTTGAAAGTTCGTAAACAAGTATTAAACAATGAGCGACCCGAGGTATGTAAACCATGTTTCGACTTAGAAGACCAAGGTGTCGAGAGTTTGCGTCAAAGACATATTAAGAACACTATTCCAGAATCTAGAGTTAACCTATACCCAGAAGCACTTGATAAACTAAATGATGATTACACAATGGCATTTGAACTGCCTACGATGGAAATTAAACTTAACAATCTATGCAATCTGAAATGTAGAATGTGTAACCCATTAGACAGCACTAGTTGGAAAGACTGGGATCAGGTTACAGAATTCTACGCAAAGGACAGGAATATACTAATACCCATTGTAGAGTCGTTAGTAGATACTCCAGGAAAATATATTGGTGAGTTTGACGACACTGATAATTGGTGGAAAAGTTTTGAAAAATTATTACCACACTTCAGGCGAGTAGAATTTGCTGGAGGGGAACCTCTTATGGATCCACAGCATTACAAGATACTTGATATGCTTAAACCATATGCTCATCAGATTGAGTTGAAGTATGCTACTAATGGAACAACATTAGGTATTAGCAAGGGTAGGACTATTCATGAGTACTGGCCGCATTTTAAGCAGATCGCGGTTAATGTTAGTATTGACGGTATACATGACGTCTACGAATATGTTCGGGGTAACGGTAAGTTTAGCACTATAGAATCTAACATCGAGGTGTTTAAATCTTTTCCAAATGTGAGTAGAGTTGTTGGTGCATTCACAGTACAGTCAAACAATATATTACAGATAGACAAGGTTATCGATTATTTCATAAACAAATTGGGCATTGTATTTTATTCTCACAGAGTTAGTTATCCTTTAGCATTAAGTGCGCAAGTAATACCGCCAGATCTGAAGGAAGGTGTTATAGAACGCTTAGAAGAAATGAAACTAGAGATATTAGATTATCCTCGCATTCAAGAAAATAAGTTGTTGGAAACTGTAACTAGGCAACAGATTCAAGATAATATAAATTTCTTGAAGGCAAAGTGTATGTATGATTCGCATTGGCAAGACTGTATAGATTTTAATATGAAATTAGATAAGACTAGAAATCAAAGTTTATTGCAGGTAATACCAGAATTCAAGCCCTATGTATGAATCTATATGCTTAGAAGGAGATACTGAAGTTGCTAATACGATTAGCAAGTTTTACTCAGGGGATAGCGAAAAGATATTTAATAAAAATATTTCTATTATCCCAGATTGGTATTGGTATGATGTACCAATTTCATATGAATTCAACTCTAAGGGTTATAGGATGCCTCAGTTTGACGAAGTTAACTGGGATAATTATTTTATTGCTTTGGGGTGTAGTAATTCTGTTGGAGTTGGATTGCCTTTAGGGGTAACATATACTGGATTATTGAGTGATGAACTGAATATTGATTGTGTTAACTTAGGATTATCTGGGGCGAGTAATGATTTTATCACTATGAACTTCATACATAGTATAGACAAACTGCCAAAGAAACCCAAATTCGTAGTAGTTAACTGGACTAAACCATATAGGTTTATGTGGTTCAAAAGAACACTTGATATAGAATGGATATATAATTGGGTTCCAAGTGTATCCGCATGGGGTAAGAATAAAGTACCGGATTTCTGTAGGCATGAAGATTATGTCAGCAGATCTTATGCTAATTTGTCTAATCACGATTTAACTTATCACAATATAAATTCATGGAAGTATAAGCGAAAGTCTATTCAGTTAATTTGTTCTGCATTAGGAGTGGGTTATGTAGACTTCAGTATGTTTTCGGATTTTTCTGAATACTGCGAGTATATATCAATTGATAATTTCGATGTGAATTCTTATTGGGCTCGAGATATTCAGACCGCAAACTTAATAGATCCAACTAAATGCAATGGACATGTTGGTAGGTATCATCATAAACTAGCATACGAATATACGATAAATCAATTATGATTAACATAGTAGATAAAGTTGAAATACCATACGATCCTTCTTGGGGTAATATTGCAATAAGCATGTCAGGAGGAGCAGACAGCACTATACTTGCATATCTACTATGCGATATGATTAAACAAAACGATAACTCTACAGCAGTTCATGTGATCAATCATGTTAGAATGTGGCAAACGCGCCCATGGCAAGAGTATGACGCACTGAGAATATATGAAGTACTATGCGAAATGTTTCCACAAATTATATTTCATCGACATGTTAATTTTATACCTCCAGACCTAGAATATGGTGTTTCTGGACCAACTATAAAAGATGCATATGGTAGAACTGTATCAGGAGACAACATTGCAAAACGCTCATTTGCAGAATATGTATGTAAGAAGTTTTCTGTAGACTGTCATTACAATGGAGTTACTAAGAACCCTCCAGTTCAGATTCGAGGTGCTATGACCGAGCGAGAACTCACTAAAAATGAATCTAACACACATTTAGAATTTACTACTCATATGGGAATATTTGTTAGTCATCCATTGCGGTTTGTAGATAAATCTTGGGTGTACCGACAGTATAGGGACAACGGTCTATTAGAACTATTTGAGCAGACAAGAAGTTGCGAAGGTGAGTTTGACGGATTAGACTATAAGTCATATGGACCATATCAACCAGTCCCAGTATGCGGTAAGTGTTTCTGGTGTGTAGAAAGAGAATGGTCTATTAAAAATGCATAGCGTTCGTAATAGATGGTATAAGGAAAATACCGTAAAGGTAGAATGGAACATAGGCAAGCGATGTAACTACGACTGCTCATATTGTCCTGCCGAGATACATGACAACCATAGTAAGAGCACACCTATAGATGAACTAATATCAGCGGCAGACCAGTTGCTTCAGATAAACAAGCATATGAGGATTAGTTTCACGGGTGGAGAACCATGTGTCAATAAAGGTCTACCGCAGTTAATAGAATATATTAAGTTGAACGGAGTAAGTTTCGTAAGTGTCACAACAAATGGTACTATGCCAGCAGATTACTACGCCTGTCAAAGGGTTGATCAGTATGTGTTTAGTGTACATTTTGAATACGACACCGAAAGGGTGTTAGAAACTATACTATCAATAAATGATCTGAACAAATTTCAAATTGTAGTTCATGTTATGGTGTTAGAAGAACAGATAGAGCGTGTGCATAGTGTTGTAGATACACTAGACGTTGCTGGAATTCCATATGTGCTAAGGCGAATCCGTTGGAACAGTGGTTTAAGCAGAGATGACTTTGATGACTCTCGATATGAAACCAAAACAATACAGTGGATGGTTAACAGCGCTGCGACAGTTAAACCCAATTGTATTGTAGATGACACAACTTTAATACATGCAAACGATGTATTGAAAACAAATACTAATCAATTCCAAGGGTGGTCATGTAACGCAGGAATAGAAAGTTTGATGATAGATCAGGATGGAGAAGTGTACAGAGCAACTTGTAGAGTAGGTGGTAGATTAGGAAACATATATAATGAGAAGTTTACTATACCGAATGAATGGATAACATGCACTAGAACGTTCTGCACATGTGAATCCGATATACCATTAACAAAATGCAAATAGACAATTTAGACACAAGGAAATATAAGAGATTCTTTGCATTTGGATGCAGTTTCACTTGGTACTACTGGCCGACGTGGGCAGACATCATCGGAAGAGAGATACCCTACTATGAAAATTGGGGACGCGGCGGAGCAGGAAACCAGTTCATATTTAATTCATTAATAGAATGTAACTTGCGGAATAAGTTCACAGAAGATGATCTGGTTATAGTAATGTGGACTAGTTGTTCTAGAGAAGATAGATACGTTGATAATGATTGGTTATTATCTGCAACGGAAAATCGTAAATCTGTATATGGTAATACATGGATGCGAAGGTTTGCTAATCAAGACAAGGGTTTGATGATACGCGATTTTGCATCCATACAATCAACACAAACCTTATTAGATTCGTTTAATGTAGACTGGGTTAATTTAAATAGTCTACCTCTGATAAGATTTGATATAGATCGAGCAGAAAGAGATATCAAGAATGGTATTGCTTCTATAAACGACCTAGAAACTCGCTGGGCAGATCAGCAACAACACTTGCATGAAAATAATGGATACTTTGATGAATACCTAAAAGGTAAATCTGTAGTAGAGTTATATAAAGATATATTTCCCAATATCAAAGAGTCTCTGTATAGAACAATACTTAATAACAAAAAGAGACCCAACTTCGGAGATCTACATCCAACACCAATCGAATCCCTAAATTATTTGAATAAAGTAATACCTAATAATTTAAAGTCGAATGAATATGTCAACGGTTGGAATGATATGGTTTTGAGGATAGAAATTGTAAATCAAATGCCAGAAAAATTTGTTAGGAAACTCCCATTGAGGTTTTAGACTTAGAAATATGTGTATCTGGTTGACATGGACAATTTATCCTAGGGCATATAATACTATCTAGTTTAAACATAGACATATCGAATTCATCGATGAAGTCCTCTGAGAAAATGTTTAGATTAGACCCTTTGAACAACTGTTCTTGACACGACCCCTTTACCGATCCATCATAACTGATAACTAGGTTTTCCTTTGCTACATCACATTTCCATCCATGGAAAAAGTTCCATCTACCGTTAATATGAGTTTCTGGGCGACAAGAAACTGCTGATCCATCGTCAAATATAGCAACGCTCTTTACAACGCTCAATACATCCATTCGAGGTAATATCCATTCTCCAGGAGGTATACGTTTGAGTGAGGGGTTAATGTATGCAAGTTGATCGGGAGTGTATGAATTGATATCTTTACCAGGAGACTCTACAACACTTTTTGCTTCAACAATCCACAGTTCTTTACTCCTTAGCATCTTGTTAATAAGACCGACACATTTATCCCAAGCGGTCGCATCCATCAACATTATAGAATTAATAATAACACCTTTACGATACAACATGTCAGCAACACTTATGAAGTGTTCTATGTTCACGAATTCATGATGACAACTTAACACTGCTTTGTCTATGTGTTCAGAATTTTCTTCCCACCAACGAAGAGTCCTAGATCCGTTGGAAGTTACTTGGATTCTGACATCATGTTGTTCTTTGATCTCTCGACAGAACTGCCCGAGGTGAGGCCACATTGTAGGTTCACCCCCTCCTACTAAATTTATCAGATATGTATTTTTACCAAACTTCTCATTATATACATCAAACAATCTGCGAAAGTTTTTTATCACAGTGTCAATATTCTTTGGATACCTATACACTGCATCTTTAGAACCCGGAAAGCAATATCCACAATCATAGTTACATATATCAGTTGGCCAGAATCTAATATCAAGAACATTAGATTCTTGGGTATTGACGATTCGTATTATTTTATTTTTATTCATATATCAAATGAGCAAGCTCTGGAAATATTTCTATAAATTTAGTATTACGGATACCATCCATCTTAGTAACATACTCTGAGAAAGCGCTGAGTTCTTTGCTATTATCTAAACCGTCCATAAAATCTAGTATTGCTTGCCAGCGCTTCCATCCATATGGATTAGTTTCCCAGAAGTTCTCATCAGTCCTATAGTTTACATATAACCATTCTTTAAATTCTGCAAATATTCTATGAACTTCCTCTTTATCTTTCTTAGGTAGCGTTGTAATACTTAACCAAGTTGGGATATATAACAAATGCATATTAAATATGCCTCCACCCGCTTCGGTATCGTTATATACATTCTGCAGATTCACTTTAGTAAACCCTTGTGTTATTTTCCATTTAGCAAACTCAGGTAAATGTTTAATATTCATTATCTGTATGGCGGTTGCAATACTAACATGAATATTATCTGGGGTATTATCCAATTTATGTAAGTTACGCACAATAGTATCCCAATTACTAGGATACCTGATGTATGCGTTCCTATCGGTGAGTGCATCAACACTAAATCCTATCTTAACTTGCTTGAAATTTTTCCACAAATCAATAATATCATCATTCAATAGTAGTCCGTTGGTGTTATATCGCAATTGGATTTTATCATGATATCCTTGTCTGATAATTTCTTCAACAAATTTTCTATGCTCTTTAATCATTAGGGGTTCTCCCCCTGCGAAATACACTTGCTTCAAATTAGGTATCTGAGCATACATTTCTTTCCAGAAGTCAGGGTTCTCATACCATGAGTTATTGAATTTAGTTGAGTCCCATGCCATCTGTTTGCGTAAAGATTCATGACTCAGTATCGGGATTAACTTTTTATGATCTGCGACCCATCTACTGCTATCATGGGGACTACACATAATACATTTTATGTTACATGTATGCCCAAGTCGTAGGTCTAAATACGCAAGTTTTTCTGGTACAGTTCCATCCCCTTCGGTATCATCTACAAGTTTTCCAATATCATAACCATCTTCCATCCAAGTTCCGGTCTCCCATATTCGTTTACTAACAACATGTTTAGATTCTTCTGCGAAACACTTAGTACATGAAGCTGGAATTTCTCCAGATAACATAGTGGTGCGCACGCTTTTCATATAATCATTATTCCACGCACTCATTGGAGTTTCTCTACCAAAATTTGCTGGAGAACCAGTTTCATTCTTCACCAACCCAATTGTATGATCTTCCCCGGCACCACTGCTATTGCTATTACAACATAGGCGCATATCACCATTAGGACGAGTTGCAAAGTGCATCCAAGGCAAAATACAGAAAGTATCAGATCCAGTTATATCAGATATCTTTTTTTGATATCTACCAATGGTGCTATCTTCGGGTTGTATCCAATGTACTTTATTCATTTAATCTTTGTGTCCAATAATCATATATCTATTGTATAGTGGTAAAGGTAGTTCTCCAGCATATGTGATAGAACCTAAGTTGCTTTGATGTGTAAATTCTTCTAACGACCTCGATATCCTTACATGCTCTTTTATCTCGTAGTTATTACTTTGCAGTACAACTAGGGCATCGCCAGGGATTTTATCTAACCAGCTGTCGTATTGATCTTGTGTTATGTGCTCGCATGAGGTATTTATTGCGACATCTGCAAGAGAATAAATACTACACATATCAGAGGTTATTGCTTGGAACATCCCTTTACTATACTCGACACGGTTAATTTCTTCTGCTGTGCGTTTACAAGTGGGGTCGATATCAATGCTACGGATGCTTGTTATATCGAAATCACTTTGAAACAACATACTGGATAATATGCCCGTCCAACCTCCAAAGATATCAATGGAGATATCCTCTTGTTTATTTAAAATGTCTGTCAGTTTGTTAACAACCCATTCTTTACTGGATACTTGTCCACGCCACATCGAATCCATAACCCTAGTTGGATCATCTGATGTTCGGATTGCATGTATCCAATAATGTAAGTGTTCTAAGTCTATTCTCATAATTATGACCCTGCTGAATCAATAAATATTATACTACATAATTATATAGTGAGATTTTAAATATTATAAATATACATGTATAGAATAAACAATTCGGAGATTTTATGGCAGTTTATGCTAACCTATTCATGGATCAGGGAACTGATTTCAGAACTACTATCAACCTTGAAGGTGGCACAGGCTCGGCGTTTGATATTACAGATTATGATATACTTGCTCAAATGAGAAAAAGTTATTCTTCGAATAAATCTTACGATTTCGAAGCTAACGTTAATGACGGGGAAAACGGCGTTGCTATTTTAGAAATGACCGCAGCAACGACTAACGCTATCAAGCCAGGTCGTTATGTATATGATGTTCAGGTTAAATCACCTCAGGGAGTCTATTATAGAGTCGTTGAAGGTCAAATTGAAGTTAGTCCTGCTGTAAGTAGACCTAATGTTAGTGTATCTGGCACAGTCATAATCGACGGTGGCGCTGCAGATACCGATTATTCTGCAGCTTCTGGCGTTTTTGACGGCGGTGGTTCGTAAAACTATTATAAATAAATAGAGGTATATAAAAAAATGGCAGATAGAATTGTCGCTAAGGTTATAACTAACCCAACAGTCACCGCAAAAACTTTTACTCCTAGGAACCTTCAGGCGACTAGCATAGGTATTAGCGGTGGTATCGCGATGGCAGATTTATCGGATGTGGTGATACCAGATTCTCAAAGATTAACTGGTGCATTGATGACATACGATGCTGAAAGAGGCGGATTTGTTGTTCTATCAGAAATTTCAAGTCCTAACTTAAAACTAAATGGAGGTGCATTGTAAAATGGCCGGAACAGTAATTAAATTAAAAAGTAGCCCCCAGTCGGGCGGCTCATCAGCACCATTAGATAATACGCTTGAGGTAGCAGAACCGGCGTATACATTCTCCAATGGTATTTTATGGTTAGGACAAGACGACGGTGGAGGACTTGGTGGGACAACTTCTGTTCAAATCGGTGGTTCTTACTTTACTACTAAACTAGACCACAACCTAGGCGTACTGACCGCAAGTTCTGCACTTTTAGTTGACTCTAACAGTCATATTGATAAAGTCATTGCTGGTGCTCTACAGTTAACTACATCGGGTGGTGCTGGTCAGATTGTTAGCAGCATTGCGACAACCATAGACGGAACATCTTCAGATACACAATTGGTTACTGCTCTTGCAGTCAAATCATTTGTTCAAGCTGAAACATCTAGTATTGAACTTGGTGAGATATCTAATGTAACTCTGGGAACTCTCGCAGCAGGTAACGTACTAGTATACAACTCTGCTTCGGGTGAGTGGATTAACCGCGCCCTAAGTGGTGATGTTACTATCAATGCATCTGGTGTTGCTGATATCAGTGCATCTGGTGTTAGTGCTGGTAATTATGGTTCTGCAACTGCAATTCCAATATTTACAGTTGCAGCAGATGGTCGTATCACAAGTGCTGGTACTGCAAACATTGCAACAACTCTGACAATTACTGGTGATGATGCAATCACACAGGGTATTGATCTATTAACCGAAACGCTCACTTTAACTGGCGGCACGGGCCTTACCACTGTAACAACAAGTAATAGAATTACTGTAAACCTTGACGATACCGCTGTAACTGCGGGTACATACGGTTCTACTGCTGCAATTCCTCAAATTACTATTGATGCTCAAGGTCGTATTACAAGTGCAACCACTCTTAGTGTTGCTACTGTACTTGATATTGCTGGCGACTTTGGTACAGACTCTGTTAACCTATTGGATGACACTTTCACCATTTCTGGTGGAACTGGTCTAACCACTACTGCAACTGATAATGCACTTACAATTGTACTAGATGATACTGCTGTAGCCGCTGGTTCATACGGTTCTGCTACAGTTATTCCAGTACTAACTGTTGATGCTCAAGGTCGTATCACAGGTGCAACTACACAAACAGTTTCTACCAATGTAACCGTTGCAGGTGACACTGGAACTGGTAATATTGCAACCGGATCTACACTAACTGTTGCGGGTGGAACAGCTTTAACCTCAGTATTCTCTGCGGGTACTGTTACTGTAACACTAGATGATACTGCTGTAACTGCCGGTGCATATGGTTCTGCAACTACAATTCCTCAGTTCACAGTTGATGCGCAAGGTCGTATTACTGCTGCTGGAACTGTTGCGATTAACGCAAATTCATTCGGAACTGTTTCTGTAATCGATGCAGACTCTGGATTTAGTTGGTCTGATAACGGCACTGCTGTCTCTGCTGCTAATGCCGCGACTCTAACATTCGTATCTGGGTATGGCGTAAACGTTGATGTAGACTCAGCATCAGATGCAATTCGCTTCAATAACACTGGTGTTACTAGTGCCACAGCTGGTACATACATCACGGTTGATGCATCAACTGGTGATATCACAATCGGCACAAACGCGACTGCTGCTAATACAGTAAGTACTCTAGTTGCTCGTGACGGTTCTGGTGACTTTGCTGCTAATAAAGCAACACTGAACGAATTACAAGTTGATAATATTAATATCAATGGTAATGTAATTTCTAGTACTGTTACTAACGAAAACATTCAGATCTCACCTAATGGCACGGGTATTGTCGAAATTACGGCAGAAACCAACATCACAGGCAATGTCGTAATTGCTGGTGACTTTACTGTCAATGGTCAAACTACTACAATTAATGTTCAACAACTAGTTGTTGAAGATCCCATCATTTACCTATCTAGTGCCGCCGCAGGCAATGCTGTAGACATTGGTTTTGTAGGTAACTACAATGATGGTACATATGCACACACTGGTTTGGTTCGTCATGCTGCAGATGGTGTATACTACCTATTTGATGGATATACTCCTGACATTGATGTCGACGGTAACATACTTGACATAAATCATGCATCGTTAAATATTGCTTCTTTGCAGGCAAACGTCGTAGGTGCTTTGATTGGTACTGCTGAGACTGCTACTAAACTTCTAACCACAAGATCAATATCGTTAACTGGTGATGTCGTTGGTACGCTGACATTTGATGGTAGTGCCGATGTTAGTATGACTGCAACTATCCAGGCCAACTCTGTTGCTCTGGGTACTGATACTACTGGTAACTATGTTGCAACTCTAGCAAGTGCAAACGGTGGTCTAATAGTAACTGGTTCTGGATCAGAAACTGCTGGTGTTACAATCGAACTAGATGTAACAGATAGTCTTTTTGTTGAAGGTGTTCAAGATGCTGCTGGTGCATTGTTCTCCAATGGTACACAAAGTCATATCAGCATTACATACGACGACGCAAACAATGCTATCAATGCATCTGTTCCAGTCGCAACAACTTCTGTTAAGGGTGTTGCTTCTTTCAGTGCTGACAACTTTGCAGTAACTTCTGGTGTAGTTACTATCACGGTTATCGATGGAGGAACATTCTAAAGTTCTTTTAAATCTTATATATATTATGTAATGTTAAAATATAACTCCCCTCTTTAGGGGAGTTTAACAACCAAAGGTCTTTACCTAATGACAACGAAAATTATACACAAGAAGTCTTCCGTCTCTGGAAAGGCTCCTCTTGCAGGTCAACTCGATTATGGTGAGTTGGCAGTTAACACATACGATGGTGTAATTTATCTTAAACGCAATCAAGGCGTTGATGATGAATTAATTACAATTGCTCCGGTATCTGAAGATACTCTAGAAATTGACACCACCGGATTTTCGAACTCGTTAGGTTCCACACTGGCAGAGGTCTTAGAAGACCTAGACTCTGCTATCACTTCTGCCGCAGTTGGTGGGGTTTCGGTAAACCCAAATACCATTCTAGGCGCAGGCACAGTCGCAAGCCCATTTACAGTAACACTAGATTCCGTCCTAGCAGGCGGAGGTGCTTCTGCGCGTAATCTTGAGGTGAATAACCTTGTTGTAAACGGGCAGTTCAGTGGTTCTGATATATCTGCAACAGAACTAGAAGGGTCTACACTTTCTGACATTATTGCGTTATCAATTGCATTGGGATAAATCATGGCAAATACATTTAAATTAAAAACATTCGACGGATCATCTTCTGCATCAGATACTGCGATGACAGTATATACTTCTCCGGCAAGTACTAGTGCAGTTATTATTGGTTTAACTATAAGTAACACTTTGTCTACATTGGTTTTTATCAATGTTAAGATAAACAATGCAGACGGAGATAATGCATTTCTAGTAAAGAATGCTCCTATCCCTCAGGGTGGATCCATTGAGATTATGAATGGTAATAAAATCGTCCTAGAGACAGGTGATGCAATAGAAGTGTATTCAAACAATGCAAACTCAGTAGATACAATCGTTAGTGTAATGGAGCAATCATAATATGGCACAGTATATTGGTAATTCACCAGAAACAATTCTCTTAAAAACTAAGAGAGATACTTACACTTATACATCTACATCTGGGCAGACCGTATTTTCTGGTACTGATAATGATTCTAAACTATTTGTATCCCTAGAGCGTTCACAAGTATTGGTATACTTGAATGGATTGCTGTTAGAACCAAATTCATACATAGTAGGTTCTACTTCAGTCGTATTAGATACTGGTGTTGCAAGCGGCGTAGAAGTTGTAATTTTTACTGAAATTGAGTCTGCACTTGTAAACTCACCAACTCGAGTTGAAGTCAATACTTTAATTAGTACTGCAATTGCCGCTGTTGCTACAGAGTTGAACGACTTAACCGACGTAGACTTAACCACCACACCCCCGACAGATGGTCAGGCACTTATCTGGGATAACGCAACTTCTACTTGGATTCCAGGTGATAGTTTTAGTCAAACAGATTTCGACTCTGCGTTTACCTTTAAAGATACTGACGACCTGAGTGAAGGTACTACAAACCTATACTATACAGATGCACGAGTGGATGCAAGAGTAACCGCGCTTGACCTTGCAACTGAAACATATGTAGACACTACAGTTAGCACAGCAGTGTCTAACCTAGTTTCTAGTGCTCCTGCTGCATTAGATACATTGAACGAACTTGCTCAGGCACTTGGTGATGATGCTAACTTTAGCACAACAATTACCAACTCCATTGCTACTAAGTTATCGACTGCTGATTTTACATCAACTGCTGATACTTGGATTGGTACTAAAGATACTGACGATCTAAGTGAAGGTACTACAAACCTATACTACACAGCAGCACGCTCAAGAGGTGCTATCAGCGCAACTGGTGATCTAACATACAACTCTGCTACTGGTGAGTTGGGTGTTACTACTTACAAAACTTCTGATTTTAATACTGACCTTGCTTCTAGCGATACTGACGATCTGAGTGAAGGTTTAACTAATCTATATTACACAGATGCGCGAGTTGGTACATACTTAACAACTAACGATTATGCAACAGAGTCCTTTGTAACATCTGCTGTTGCGGCAAAGGATAATACTGATGAAATATCCGAAGGTTTAACTAATCTATATTACACAGACGCAAGAGTTGGTATATATTTAAATGCCAACTCATTTGCGACTGAAACATATGTAAATAATACAATCTCTGCAAAGGATAGTGATGACTTTGCCGAAGGTTTAACTAATCTATATTACACAGACGCAAGAGTTGGTATATATTTAAATGCAAATTCATTTGCTACCGAAACATATGTAAATAATACAATCTCTGCAAAGGATAGTGATGACTTTGCCGAAGGTCTTACGAACCTATATTACACAGATGCAAGGGTTGGCTCATATTTAAATGCAAATTCATTTGCTACCGAAACATATGTAAATAATACAATCTCTGCAAAGGATAGTGATGACTTTGCCGAAGGTTCTACGAACTTATACTTCACCCAAGCAAGGGTTTCATCATACCTAGATGTTAACGGATTTAATCCGACTGATGAAATTAGTATCACTGATCTTGGTATCACTGATGGCGTTGTCGGACAAGTATTGACAACTGATGGTGCTGGTAACTTCACATTCGAAGATGGTGCTACACCTACTACAGTGTCTGGAACTGCTCCAAGTTCACCAGAACAAGGCGACTTGTGGTTTGATAATGTAACGACTGGTCAACTGTACACATATGTTGGAACATCGTGGTTATCAACTGCCGGACTAACAACATTAGAGTATTCTAGTGTTGGTGACCTATCTGATGTGGATTTAACGGTTGCTCCAGTTACCGGACAGGCCTTGGTGTGGGATGGATCTAAGTTCATTCCAGGCGACTCATTCAGTCAGACCGACTTTGACAATGCATTTACTGCCAAGGACACAGACGACCTATCAGAAGGGTCAACAAACCTCTACTATACAGATGCTCGTGCGGATGCTAGAATCGCCGTTGCATCTAGTAACTATGCTACTGCCGCTCAGGGTGCTTTGGCAGACACTGCATTGCAAGCCGCAGACCTTACTGGGTATGCCACAGAAACATATGTCGGCACAGCGATATCTAATTTAATCGACACTGCTCCAACAACGTTAGACACATTGAATGAACTTGCAGCTGCACTAGGTGATGATCCTAATTTTGCAACGACTGTCGCCACTTCAATTGGTACTAAGTTGGCGACTGCTGATTTTACATCAACTGCTGATACTTGGATTGGTACTAAAGATACTGACGCTCTAAGTGAAGGTTCTACGAATCTATATTACACAGATGCAAGAGTTAGTTCTTATCTGACAACTAATACTTATGCAACCGAGTCATATGTAACAACCGCTATTTCTGGCAAGGCGGATAGTTCATCGCTTGCAACAGTTGCAACTACGGGTGAATATAGTGATCTATTAAACCAACCGTCTATTCCATCAGTATTGACTGACATTGGAATCGTCGACGGTACAATTGGTCAGATCCTCACTACAGATGGCGCTGGCGGATTCATATTCGAAGATGCTGCTGAACCTCTAGTAGTTTCAGGTACTGCACCAGCATCACCTTCAGAAGGCGCATTATGGTTTGATAATGTAAATACTGGGCAACTATATGCATATGTCGGAACCTCTTGGTTATCAACTGCAGGACTAACAACATTAGAGTATTCTTCAGTCGGCGATCTATCTGATGTGGATTTAACAGTTGCTCCAACGGATGGTCAGACACTGATATGGGATAACGCCAATAGTAAGTTCATTGCTGGTACTATTGAAGGTTATACAGTATTAGACTTTAATACTGACCTTGCCGCTTCTGATACTGATGATTTGTCTGAAGGTTCTACAAACCTCTATTACACAGATGCAAGAGCAACTGCTGCGTCACGTTCTGCAATTAGCGCTGGTGGTGATCTCTCATATGATTCTGCAACTGGTGTTATCAGTTTTACTCAGGTGCCTGAAACAACTACATCACTGGCATTTGTTGGAACTACATTAACATTTACTGATGAGACAGGAACACCAAACAATATTGATCTGTCATCACTACTTGATGACACAAATACTATCACTTCTGTTAATAGTCAAACTGGTGCTGTTGTATTAGATACTGATGATATCGGCGAAGGTACTACTAACCTTTACTACACCGATGCAAGAGCACAAGCCGCAATCACTGGTGGTACTGGTGTAACAGTTACTGGTGGATCAGTTGCGATTGGTCAAGATGTATCCACTACTGCTGATGTAACTTTCAATGATGTTGATGTGAACGGGAATGTCACTATAGACGGAGACTTAACTGTATCCGGTACAACTGTTACTATCAACGCAACTAACTTGGTTGTTGAAGATAACATGATCTACTTAAATAGTGGATCTGCTGTTGCTAACCCAGATTTGGGTATTGCGGGTAACTACAATGATGGAACATATGCTCATGCGGGTGTATTCCGAGATGCAACAGACGGTGTGTGGAAGTTCTATGATGGATACACTCCGGAACCAGACGCTTCTGCTTTTATTGATATCACACATGCATCATTTAATCTAGCATCTGTCGAGGCCGGATCATTTATTGGTGATCTAACTGGCAATGTGACTGGAACTGTTTCTAGTCTGTCTAATCATACAACATCAACACTTTCTGAAGGTTCTAATCTATACTATACAGATTCTCGTGCTAGAGGTGCAATCTCTGTATCTGGTGATCTTTCATATGATTCTGCAACTGGTGTTATTTCATATACTACTCCAGATATATCATCTACGACAGTATCAGGCACTGCACCAGTTGCGCCATCTGAAGGCGACTTGTGGTTTGATAATGTAACCACAGGGCAACTCTACACATATGTAGGTTCATCATGGTTGTCCACTGCGGGTATCACGACATTAGAGTTCTCAAGTGTTGGCGATCTTGGTGATGTAGACCTTGTCACCAATGCTCCAACGGATGGTCAGACACTGATATGGGATAGTGTTAATTCTAAGTTTATTCCTGCTGATGTAGCAGTAGACTTTACTGGATATGCGACAGAGACGTTTGTTAATACTTCTATCTCTACTGCATCTAGTAACTACGCTACATCTACTCAAGGTGCATTAGCAGATACTGCATTGCAGACAACAGACCTTACTGGTTACGCTACTGAGACATATGTCGGTACAGCGATATCTAATCTAATAGACTCTGCTCCTGGCGCACTAGACACATTAAATGAACTTGCTGCTGCACTTGGTGATGATGCTAATTTCGCAACTACTACTGCGAACGCAATTAGTCTAAAAGCTAACTCTGCTGATCTAGGTACTGCTGCGGTACAAGATGTTGGCTACTTTGCAACTGCTGCCCAAGGCACGCTTGCCGGCACTGCACTACAGTCAGTCGCATTCGCTGATCTTACATCTACACCAACGACTCTCGCTGGTTACGGTATCACGGATTCGTTCTTTGATGGTGCTTATGGAAGTTTAACTGGTGCTCCTACCATTCCATCAGTATTAACTGATCTGGCTATTACTGATGGCACTGTCGGGCAGGTTCTAACCACAGATGGTGCTGGCACATTTACTTTTGAAGATGCTGCGGCGCCATATGGCGATTCAGAAGTCGGAACTTACTTGTCCACCAATGGGTTTGATACTGCTGCAAACATTGTAGCATCTATTGTAGATACCGCTCCTGGAACCTTAGATACTCTAAACGAGTTGGCTGCTGCTTTAGGTGATGATGCTAACTTTGCAACGACGATTACCAATTCTATCTCACTAAAAGCAAATGCCGCTGATCTAGGTACTGCTGCTGCTGAAGATGTTGGTTACTTTGCAACTGCCGCTCAAGGCACATTGGCAGATACAGCATTGCAATCAGTTGCGTTTTCCGATCTAGGTATCGCAGACGGTACAATTGGACAAGTTCTAACTACAGATGGTGCTGGTGGATTCACGTTCGAAGATACTGCAGGCGGAGCAATTGTTATATCAGGAACTGCTCCATCTATTCCATCCGAGGGAGACCTTTGGTTCGATAATGTAACAACTGGCGAACTATATGTATATGCAGACTCTGTATGGCAAGTTTCTTCTTCTGGTGGTGCTGGTGCTATAGAACTAAGTGAGTTGGGAGATGTAGATACAACTACGGTTGCTCCTACAGATGGTCAAACACTAGTATGGGACAATGCTAATTCAACATGGGTCCCAGGAACTATTGTTGGATTTAGTCAATCAGATTTCAATACTGCATTGGATACTATCTCTGCAGATATTATTCCTGCGACAGATGTAACATATGATTTAGGCTCACCGACCAAGAGATTCAAAGATCTGTATCTAAGTGGAAACTCTATCTACTTGGGTGACGGTTTGGTAATATCTAATGCTAGTGGATCGTTGGTAATTAGTGACGGATCATCTAACGCATTACCAGTTTCACTCGCAACTAATACTACTTCTGATCTTGCTGAAGGTACAAATCTCTACTACACGGATACTAGAGTTGGTTCATATCTTTCTAATAACGGGTATGACACCGCGTCAAACATTGTAGCATCTATTGTAGATACTGCTCCGGCGACATTGGATACACTTAATGAACTTGCTGCAGCGCTTGGCGACGATGCTAACTTTAGTACAACGGTTACTTCAGCACTGTCAACCAAGTTAACACTGTCTGAGTTGACCAGTTCCGACTTGGATATGGGCGCAAATAAGATTCTGTACTCTAATGTATATCCTACAGAATCAGATTTGCCCGTTGCGTCAAGTTATCACGGTATGTTCGCACATGTACATGCAACTGGCCGTGGATATTTTGCACACGCAGGATCATGGGTTGCGCTTGCAAACGAATCTGAGTTAACTGCTAAAGCAGATGTTAGTAGTCTCGCGACTGTTGCAACAACTGGTGATTATGACGATCTATTAAACCTACCAACTATCCCAGTTTCTATTAACGATCTATCTGATGTTGACTTAACGGTTGCTCCCACAGATGGTCAGGCCCTAGTTTGGGATAACGCCAATAGTAAGTTCATTGCTGGTACTATCGTATCTGGCGGTTCAGTTGAAGTTTCTGGTACTGCTCCAAGTTCACCATCTGAAGGTGACTTGTGGTTCGATAATGTTAATACTGGTATGCTTTACATCTATGAGGGTGGTGCTTGGGCAGTGACATCTCCTAGTGCGGGAGGTGGTGGTGGTGCTTCAGTTGAAGTTTCTGGTACTGCTCCAAGTTCACCATCTGAAGGTGACTTGTGGTTCGAAGGAAGCACGACTGGCGAACTATATATTTATGATGGCACTCAATGGGTATCTACTAATAATGCTGCATCAAGATTCATTCTGAACGACGGTATTGATGTCGCAGCATTCACGGGCGACGACACAACAACAACATTCTCTACTGGATATACTGGCGAAGTTGGTTCGAGTGATATTATCGTTACTCAAGACGGTATTATCCAACGACCTACTACTGATTACGCACTAAATAATAGTGGTAATTTAGTGTTTACATCTGCTCCAGTTAATGGTATCGTCATTGCATCTAGATTGATCAAAGGTGGTTATACTAATAACTGGCAAGTTGCTTCAAGTAATTA
>Ga0208903_1000079_pt1 | contig 98215 bp, 77 predicted proteins | sample AntAceMetag02UKJ_FD_184769 | JGI IMG/M metagenome (GOLD analysis project Ga0208903, IMG submission 184769) | Saline lake microbial communities from Ace Lake, Antarctica - Antarctic Ace Lake Metagenome 02UKJ (SPAdes) (version 2) | ecosystem: Environmental > Aquatic > Non-marine Saline and...
TCCTACTTCCTACTTCCTACTTCCTACTTCCTACTTCCTACTTCCTACTTCCTACTTCCTACTTCCTACTTCCTACTTCCTACTTCCTACTTCCTACTTCCTACTTCCTACTTCCTACTTCCTACTCCCTACTCCCTACTCCCTACTCCCTACTCCCTACTTCCCCGCGCCCTCCATCTCCTCGATCTTATCGCTGAGCTCGCTCCACTTGGCGTAGATGTCTTCCAATGATTTTTCGAGTTTGGAAAGCCGGATCGTCGCCTTTTGAGCTTCGTCGCCCTTTTCGAAAAACTCAGGATCGATCAGCTTTTTCGAAATTTCGGCTTTCTCCTGCTCGAGTTGGCTGATCTCGGTTTCAACCTTTTCAAATTCGATTTTCAGCGGCTTCAATTTGCCCGCTTTAGCCTCTCGCTCTTTCGCTTTGAGACGTCGTTGCTCTTTGCGATTCAGACCACTGCCTCCCCCGGATCCAGCAGCAGTCCCACCAGAATTCGCTGCTGAACCACCGGCCTGCCTGTTCGCCTCCGCTTCCATGTCTGCTTTTTTCTTTGCGAGGTACTCCGAAACGTTTCCGTAGTAGGTCTTCGGCTTTTGATTCGGAATAAATTCGAGCACCTTCGTCACGATAGGATCGAGGAATGACCGATCGTGAGAAACGATCACGTAGGCCCCCGTGTAATCGAGCAGTGCTTTTTGAAGCACTTCCTGGGATTGCAAATCGAGGTGGTTTGTCGGCTCATCGAGAATCAAGAAGTTCGCCGGCTCCAAGAGCATTTTCGCGAGGGCAAGACGTCCCCGCTCACCCCCTGAAAGAACGCTCACCGATTTAAAAACATCATCACCACGAAACAAAAACGCTCCGAGAATCGATCGTAAATTGCCTCCCTGGCCGCTCCTCGCGCTTCCTTCCATCGTCTGGAGGACCGTCTTCGTCGAATCGAGTTCGTCGGCGTGCGTCTGCGAAAAATAAGCAATGTCCACTTTGTGACCCTCTTCACATTCCCCGATCGTTGGCTCCTCGACTTTCGCAATGAGACGGGAAAAAGTCGATTTTCCGGCCCCGTTGACACCGACGATCGCAATTTTATCACCGCGCTCGATTTCAATCTCAATGTTATCGAGAACCTTTTTGTCACCGTAATGTTTGGAAACTCCTTCGAGCTTCATCACGGTCTGACCGCTTCGCTGCGGCTGCGGGAAACGAAAATCAATCGAAGAACCTTCCACCTCGATCTCAATCCGCTCCATTTTGTCGAGTGCCTTGATTCTCGACTGGACCATCTTCGCCTTCGACGCCGTTGCGCGGAATCGATTGATGAGCTTTTCCGCCCGCTCGATCTCCTTCTGCTGGTTCTGATGAGCGCGCACCAGCTGCTCACGACGTGCTTCGCGTTCGTTCAGAAAGAATGAGTAGTTGCCTGAATACTGCTCCACCCGGCCGTTTTCAAAGGCGAGAGTCCGGTTGGAAAGATTATCCAACATGCTCCGGTCGTGCGAAATCATCACAATCGCCCCTCCGTAAAGTCTCAGCCAATTCTCCAGCCACTGCACCGTCTCGATGTCGAGGTGGTTCGTCGGCTCATCGAGAAGCAACACAGACGGCTCCCGCAGAAGCAGTTTTGCCATCGCAATCCGCATTTGCCATCCACCGCTGAATTCTGAAGTTTGCCGCTCAAAGTCCTTCTGGGAAAAGCCCAACCCCGCGAGAACCGTCTCGATACGGGGCTTCATTTTGCTGACATCGTGATGATCCAGCCTCATCTGAAGATCACCGAACACTTCGAGAATATCACCATAGGCATCAGACTCCGGGTCTTCAGTCTCGAACGATTTCTCTACTTCAACCAACTGGGCCTGAAGCTCTTTAACGTCGTCAAAAGCCTTTTCAACCTCACCATAAACGGTCGACCCGGTGTGATGAACGCCCTCCTGTGGCAGATAACCAATCGTGGTCTGCTTCGCTTTGATCAACCTGCCGGTATCCGCGGTCTCGAGTCCGGCGATGATCTTCATCAAGGTCGATTTTCCGGCACCATTTGGGCCCGCAAGGGACCAGCGCTCCTTCGGACGAATCGTAAACGAAAGATCGCGGAAGAGAGTACGGGCGCCGAATTCGATGGAAACTTTATCAACTGCAAGCATAGAAATCCCGACAGTAGCGCATTCCTCCTCTGGTTCCAGCGGGGTTTTGCCGCTTGCATTCTCGCGTTTCGGGTGGTCATTCAGTCCAAATGTCAGACAATCCCATTACTCCGGATCGCATTCGTAATATTGCCATCATCGCTCACGTTGATCATGGCAAGACCACACTGGTGGACGAAATGCTGAAACAGGCGGGCTCATTCCGTGATAATCAAATCGTTGTAGAACGCGCCATGGACTCCATGGATCAAGAGCGAGAACGTGGTATCACGATCAAAGCTAAGAACACATCCGTTCGCTGGAACGACAATATCATCAACATCGTCGACACTCCCGGTCACGCCGACTTCGGTGGCGAGGTGGAGCGCGTCATGAAGATGGTGGACGGCGTCATGCTCGTCGTCGACGCCTACGAAGGGCCGCAGGCTCAGACACGTTTCGTTTTGAAAAAAGCGCTCGAGCAGGGACTGACACCGATCGTTTTCGTAAACAAGATCGACCGCCCGAATGCGGAGCCGCTCGAAATGCACGACAAAGTGCTCGAGCTTTTCCTCGAACTCGAAGCAACCGAAGAGCAGTTCGAAGCACCATTCCTCTACGGAAGTGCTAAGAATGGCTACGCGATGAAACATCCTGACGAGAAGAGCGACAACATGACGCAGCTCTTCCAAACGATCATGGACGAGATTCCGGCTCCTAAAGTGGATCCGGATGGCGAGTTTAAAATGCTCGTCTCCAACATCGACTGGTCTGACTACGTAGGTCGTATTGCGATTGGAAAAATTCTCGCCGGTTCAGTTAAGCTCGGCGACACCGTCTGGCGTTTGCATCAGGGCGAAAAGCCACAGCGCGCTAAGATCAGCAAAATTTTCGAATACAGTGCCCTCGCTACGAGCGAGATCGACGAAGCAATCGCAGGGAACATTGTTGGTTTGGCCGGATTTGAAGACGTTGATATTGGCGAAACGATTGCCGGTACAGCAGAGTGCGAGGCGCTCGATTTTGTTGAAATCGACCCACCGACTGTGATGATGTCATTCTCGGTTAACGATGGACCTTTCGCAGGCCTCGAAGGCGATCGAGTGACCTCACGTGAGATTCGCGACCGACTCATCCGCGAGGGACGCACCAATGTTTCCATCAAGGTGGAAGAGACCGATGTAGCAGGAATTTTCAAAGTAAGTGCCCGTGGTGCGATGCAGGTCGCGGTAGTGGTCGAGCAGATGCGCCGCGAAGGCTTCGAAGTTCTCGTTTCCCGCCCGACCGTTATTAAGAAAGAAATCGACGGCAAATGGCACGAGCCATTTGAGACCCTTTACCTCGAAGTTCCCGACGAAGCGGTCGGCGGCTGTATGCAGTCACTCGCAAACAGAAAAGGCCAAACCGAAGCCATGACAGCGAAGAACGGACGCACCGCTCTCGAAGTGACAATCCCGACTCGTGGACTCATTGGTTTCGAATTCGAGCTCCTCAACCTCACAAGTGGTGAAGGAATCATGTCTCACCTTTTCAAAGAGTATCGCCCCGACACCGGTGATATTCGGACGCGCCACACCGGCACGCTTATCTCGATGGAGAAAGGTGAGGCGATGACCTATTCTCTCACGAGCATTGAGACCAGAGGAAAACTTTTCGTTGGCCCTGGCGACAAGGTGTACGAAGGAATGATTATCGGAGAGAATCCAAGAACGGATGATCTTCCCGTCAATCCGACGAAGGCAAAGCACGTCACCAACCACCGTGCCTCAGGAAATGACAAAACCACTTCACTGACGCCTCCGTTGAAATTCTCACTGGAACGCGCCATCGAATACATCGCTCCAGACGAACTTGTTGAAGCAACACCGCTGAACATCCGTCTCCGGAAGCGTATCCTCGACAGCGGCGCGCGAAAGCGGGCGAGCAAGAAGATTTCAGAGAATTAGTTTTAATTAACTCCAATCTACCTTTCAAATTGAAGACGCCGTGCTTGCCACGGCGTTTTTCGCATCCCTTGTAAAATGGTGTCAGGAGCTTAGTCTATATCCGAGCAGTAGAAAGAGCCCAAACCTCCTGAAAATTATGGCACACCCAACGACCGAAGAACTCGTCAAGCAAATGACCACCAACATCTCCCAGTTTAAGGAGATGTCTCACCGGGCAAGGCTGCGCATCGAGAGACTCGCCGACCTTTCAATGGTGATAGAGGACGAGTTGAAACAAAAAGAGTACGCCGACCGGGTCAGCGAGCTGTTCGGAATTGCCGCCTCATTCGAAGACAAAATTGAATCACTGATCCACGACTACGAGATCGAACGGAACAGGATCCAAAACGAGGAGATGTAAAATTCCTCAGTTTTTTTCGCCGACGTGACTCTTTAGGAATTCAAAAGCTTCCTCTCTAACCGCTTGGGGGAAATCGTGCTCTGCATCGGGATAAGCGATGCGTAGTTTATCGGCAGCATCATAGAGTTCGTATATTCGGCGAGCCTTCGGTGCCGCTTTTTCAACACCGCGGTAATCAAAATTGCTGTCGTGAAGAGGTGAATTCGAGAAAAACGCCCGCGGAGCGAGGGCACCGATCAAGCCGTAGAAGTCGAACGGAGCGAGATCGGGATTCAATTCATAGCGCTCACGTAGTGACGGGAAATATCTATCACTCGTCCAGCCCTTGATCTTGCCCCCGTAGTAATCGTGGAAGGGCGTCCACCCGCAGCTCGAAACAACGGCTTTAACGCGCTCATCGAAGACGCCGAGGAAAATCGCGTTGTGCCCTCCAAGCGAATGCCCGATCGCCCCAATACGTTCCGAGTCAACCTGTCGAAGCGAGACTAACAAGTCCACACATCGCATATGATTCCAAATCCCTTTCATCGCTCCGGACTCATAGCGATCCTTGCTGAAATCATAATCCGCTTGCTCGCCGAACGATGGATAATCCGGCGCAACGACAACGAACCCCAGTTCGGCTAACTCTTTTGCATAACCACGATTGGGACGCTCGCTTTGCCCATCGACGACACCTTTTCCAATCTTGTGTGTCGGATGCAGCGCTACGATCCCCCCCCTCCGATCGGCGGTTTTGGGAAGGTAGAGAAATGCGGTAAGTCGATCACCTTCCTCAGCCACAAACGAGATCGTCTGTTTTACGAACTTCGCTTCGTCCACTTCTTCGTGCACTTTCAAATCGAAGGCCGGAAGGGTTTCCCGAGAAGGGAGCTTGCCCGACGCCTCCATGAATCGTTCGAGGATCTCCTTCCTCCGCAGCTCCCATTCATCGACCGAAGTCACGGGCAAAATCTCACCACTTTCGTTCTCATACCAACCCGGCTCTTGCGGATTCAAAGGAGATGCCTCTTCTCCCTTGAGACGAGATGACAGAGCGAGCAATCCAAAGGAAAAAATAACAACCCAAACGCGCATCCTCTATTCAATGACGAATCGCAGCCGATTGACAATCGTAATCCGAACCGAAATCACCGCCTTTACGTGAGCAGATCCTTCTCGTCATTTGTCCTTCAACCGGTTGAACTTGGGATATGGCTGAACAAAAACTTCGCTTCGCTGCTGTGGGCTGCCAACATCAGGCTTGGGCTGACATCACTCGCATCACCGCTCATCCTGCTGTTGAGCCGGTCGCTTTCTGTGATGTCGATCAACGCCACTTCGTCAACGTGAACAAGAAGTGGCCCGACAAGCCGCAGTTCACGGACTATCGGAAAATGTTCGCGGAAATGAAAGATCAGATCGATGCCGTCCTTGTCGCGGTGCCGGATCATTCCCACGCCATCATCACGCAGGCAGCTCTCGACCATGGATTCCACGTCTACTGCGAGAAGCCGCTCACCCACACCGTCTGGGAAGCCCGGCAAATTGCGAATCAAGCGAAGGCCTCCGGACTCGTGACCCGCATGGGTAATCAGATTCACTCCGAATATCAATACCGGGTCGCCAAAGTCATCATTCAGGAAGAGAAGGTCATTGGAAAAGTGAAAGAAGTTCACACCTGGATCAGCGCAGCCGGCCACGGACGTTCCGGTCTTCTTGAGCCACCGGAAAATCCCGAGTCAGCGCCAAAGGAAATCGACTGGGATCAATGGATCGGCCCCGCACCGATGCGCGAATATGGGGGAGACTTTGTCTACCATCCTCGCTTCTGGCGTGACTGGCAGGACTTCGGAACCGGTTCGATCGGTGACAACGGCTGCCATCTTCTCGACCCACTCTTTACCTCCATCGGTCTCACTGCTCCTCTTTCGGTAAAGGCCGAGCATTCAGGAATGAATGATGAAGTCTATCCCGCCCAGGAGACCTTAAGCTACGTTTTTCCCGGCACTGACTTCACAGCCGGGGACACTTTGAAGGTGACTTGGTACGATGGAGGCCGACGTCCGAAATTCAATTTCCCGGGCCTTCCTTCAGGCGATGCGCTGCCAACACCCGCCTCAATTATCATTGGGGAAAAGGGGTATCTATTAGTGAATCATTGGGCTCATCCCAAACTCTATCCGGAGAAAGACTTCGCCGACTACGAGTGGCCCGAACTCGAAAAGGAAAATCACTACTTCGTTTGGGTCGAAGCCTGCCTCGCGGGGAATCCCGACATCTCCGACAACTTTGCTTACGCCGGCCCTCTCACCGAAACCGTGCAATTGGGAAATGTGGCGGTTCACTTTCCCGGCAAGACGCTGGAGTGGGACGCCGCTGCCTTGAAGTTTACCAATTCGCCTGAGGCGAACAAAAAACTAACCCGAAGCTATCGCAAAGGTTGGGAAGTACGGGAATTTCCGGCCGGCTGAGCTTCGAGCGGATAGGCATTGATCCACGTTCTCGCAAACTACGGATGTGTCAGGATCCCTCCTGACATTTCGCTAACCATCATGGGTCAATGGATTCGCCATTTTCTCAGGACTGAGGAGATCGTCCAACTCAGCTTTGGTCATCCAGCCGTGCTCGAGAACCAACTCGTAAACACCTTTACCGGTCTCAAGCGCTTCATGAGCGATCGCTGACGATTTCTCATATCCCAACTCGGGGCTCAACGCCGTGACAATCCCAATCGAGTTTTTCACATACTCAGCACAGCGTTCGCGATTCGCCGTGATGCCGTTAACGCAGCGGTTCGCAAGGGAAAGCGCCGCGTTCTTTAAAAGCATCATGCTGCTCAGCAAATTATAGGCAATGATGGGTTCAGCCATATTGAGCTCAAACTCGCTCGCCTCCGCAGCCATGGAAATCGTCAGATCAGAACCAATAATCTGATAGCAAATTTGATTCACGACCTCCGGCATGACCGGATTGACCTTACCCGGCATGATCGATGAGCCGGGCTGGAGCGGCGGCAGATTGATTTCATTCAATCCACATCGCGGTCCTGATGAGGCCCATCGCAGGTCATTGCAAATCTTTGAAATCTGGATAGCAGTCGTTTTAAGAGCGTTACTCATCTCGGAAAACCCTGCCGCATCCTGGGTTGCCTCGACGAGGTCATGGGCAAGTGTCACAGGATGACCACTAATCTCAGCGAGTCTGCGAGTGCAAAGCGCAGAATAGCCTTTCGGGCTGTTGAGGCCGGTCCCAATCGCCGTAGCACCCATGTTAACGATCAACAATTCTTCAGAGGCTCTCACGAGGCGTCTCTTTCCCGACGCCACCATCGTTGCGTAGGCGGCAAATTCCTGACCAAGCGACATCGGCACAGCGTCCTGATTCTCAGTTCGCCCCATTTTGAGAACGTCAGAAAATTCCTCCGCCTTTTTTTGAAACGCCCTATTGAGAACACTCAATGCGGAAGTCGTTTCGTGCATCGCAGAGACAACCGCCAGTTTGATCGCGGTGGGATAAACGTCATTGGTCGACTGCGACCGGTTCACATGATCATTCGGATGACAATGATTGTAGGCACCCTTGGGATGGCCCATGATCTCGAGCGCAGCATTCGCGATTACCTCATTAGCGTTCATGTTCGAAGAGGTTCCCGCTCCGCCCTGAACCATATCAACGACGAACTGATCGTGAAGCTCGCCACTGAGAATTCGATCACACGCTGATCCGATCGCAGCAGCGATGACCCCGTCGAGAACACCCAGTTCCGCGTTTGCAGAGGCGGCGGCTTTTTTCACAAAGGCGAAGGCATTCACCAAATGCTGAAAATGAGAAAGACGAACCCCTGAAAAGGCAAAATTCTCCTGCGCCCGCGTCGTCTGAACTCCGTAGTAGTGGACATTCGATATTTCGCGATCGCCGAGTGAGTCATATTCACGCCGGTAGCTCCTGATATCACTCCGTGGACGATCTGGATCCAATAGAAGCCCCGTTGTTTCCCGAAGGCGAAAACTGATTCGCCTCGCGGCGCGTGCCACCATGTGGAAAAATGCCTTCGGGTTCTCTTTCTTGAATGCCTCTATTTCGACTCTCGGAATGGCCCATATCGAGACATCCTCAAGCGCGAGTCCGGAAACACTGTGATCGAGATCGTCGATAAAGATGCTCTCCGCGATAACCGCTCCATCCGAGAGCAACGCCACCGTAACGCTCCGCCCCGCAAGTCCCCGTTGCAGTTGTATTTTCCCCTCCAGTAAGATTCCAAACCACTGCCGCGGCGACGCTTCATGGAAAAGGTAGTCACCTTGTTTGAAGTTCCTCATTTCACCCCGCGAGGCAAACGCTTCGAGTTCCTCGAAGGGCACCTCCATCTCGCCGGCGACATGGCGGATCAGCTCTTTAGTAAGTTCCATGGTCAGTTTCTTTTCCTGTTAGACATAACTTTGACTAAACTTATGACAAAAAGAATCAAGAAAACGAACGAGACCACTATGCCAATCGAAGTTGCAAACATCGATTGTGAGATACCGTTGGCAAGTTCGGATGGATCAGTTGGGTTATTTTCGTTCAAAGATTTGAACGATTCAATCATCCCAAAAACGGTTCCCGAAACCCCGATCAGCAGAGGAATAATCATTCCAAAAATGGAAACAATGAGGCAGGTCATCCAGGGATTCTTGCAACACTTCGACTTCGAAGAGGTAGGGGAGGGCCGGGGCGTTTCACTCATTTCTCGATCACTCGATAGCGTTTCACCTCGAAAAGATCACGACATTTCCGAGAGGTCCCAGTTGCGAAGACCGCAATCCACGCAAAGTTCAACCCATGGGAAAAACGGGATACGATTACGCGCCAAGCTCCAAGACCTTGCCACCAGTAGTGCAGCCGGGTGAATTTGTCTTTTCTGTGACGGGCCTCGATCATGGCCACATTTTCGGCCAAACCAACGGTCTCATCGATGCCGGAGGCACTCTCAAGTATGTCTATGACTCCGATCCAGTGAAGCTCGACGATTTCATGGAGCGCTACCCTGACGCGATCCGTGCTGATTCTCTTGAGCAAATACTCGAAGATGAGGAGACCGTTTGTGTCGCCTCAGCGAGCATCCCTTGCGATCGCGGCCCGCTCGGGGTCAAAGTCCTCGAAGCAGGGAAGCACTATTTCACCGACAAATCTCCCTTCACGACTCTGGAACAACTGGAAGACGCGAGGGCCGCAGTCACTGCGAGCGGCAAACGCTACATGGTCTATTTCAGCGAGCGTCTCCACAACGAGTCATCAATGAAAGCAACCGAGCTAATCCAGAGCGGTGCGATCGGAGAGGTTCTCCAGGTCATTAACCTCGCACCGCACCGGATGTCGATAGACGCGCGTCCTCACTGGTTCTTCGACAAAGAGAAATACGGCGGGATTCTCACCGACATCGGTTCTCACCAGTTCGAGCAATTTCTCGCCTTCACCGGCGCGACCGACGGAACGATCAACTTCGCCCGTGTCGAAAATTTCACGGCGCCTCATAAGCCCGGTCTCGAAGACTTCGGCGAAACGTCTCTGACGATGAGCACAGGAGCCTCCTGCTACTGCCGCATCGACTGGCTCACCCCTGACGGCTTGCGCGTCTGGGGCGACGGACGTGTCTTCGTCGTCGGAACGAGGGGAACGATCGAGATCCGCAAGTACATCGCTCTCGCTCGCCAGGAGCCCGGTAACAAGCTCTTCCTCGTCAATGGCGAAGAGGAGCAGGAAATCGACTGCGACGGCACGACCGGCTTTCCTTTCTTCGGCGAAATGATGCTCGATCTCCTCAACGGCACCGAGAAAGCGATGACCCAGGATCACATTTTCAAATCCGCCGAACTCTCGATGCTCGCGCAGAAGATGGCCGATGAGGCGAACGGGTAAACGGCGTGCGGAAAAGCGACCGCCACTTTTTTACCCAACGAGGTCTTCCTGTATCCGGTTGTCTGCGACCCCGGACTGATTCGGATAGCGTCGATACCCTAAAGCGGGGCATCCGATTTCCGACCTCACAGAGGTCGGCTACAAGCCCGCTTCTTCACTCGTCGCGCCCGCTCTTCCAGAGAATGATTTTCTCGACAGGAACATCATTCTCAACGTCGGGACCATCAGTGCTCCGACCGCGATTCACATCCTGCTTCAGAAGGGTTAGCAACTGAGCAACACGCTCCGGCTTTTTCTCGTAAGCGTTCTTCGTTTCACCGGGATCAATCCCCATGTGGTAGAGCTGGCCCTCCGGGGCAGTTGGTTTCATCTCTTTCTCTTTCGGAGAACTCCATCCGCCGGAACCCTTTGCGAGAATCAATTTCCACGGACCATGGCGGTAGGCAAAGTGCCCGCTGATCGAATGATGAATGACCCCGTTTCGCGTTGACTCGATCGGGTCCCCTGAAAGCGCAGGTAAAAAACTGACACTGTCCTCACAACTCGCAGTGGGCACTTCCGCATCAATAATCTCCGAGGTGGTCGCGTAGAGGTCAGTCAAACAGATAAGCTGCTTACTCATTGATCCCGCTTCGATCTTACGAGGCCAGCGCACGATAAAAGGAATCCGATGTCCGCCGTCCCAGATGTCCGCCTTCGAACCACGAAGGTGAGCGCTCACGAGGTGGCCTTGCTCAGCGAGCTTATCAATGCCAGCGGCTTTGGAACATCCGTTGTCACTCGTGAAAATGACAAGCGTGTTGTCAGCCAATCCCTGTCTCTCCAGCGCCGCTGAGATTTCACCAAGGACATTGTCCGTCTGCATCACGAAATCGCCATAAGCACCGAGACCGCTTTTCCCCTGCCAATCCTTCGAAGGCACAATCGGCGTGTGAGGTGAACCGAGCGGCACATAGAGAAAGAACGGCTTCTCATTTCCCTTCCTTGAATCAATGTATTTCACCGACTCCTCCGTGAGACGCGGTAACATATTAATCGTCGGATCATGAGCGATCACTTTGTCATTTTCGATGACCGCTTCCATGTTCCGGGCATGGTGAAAGCCGTGGTAAAAATCAAATCCGCGATGAACCGGGCCATCGGGAATCCGGGCTCCGACCGGTGGCGTTTTGTGCTTCTTCTGGGTGTAGGCTTCCCCGGACTCGGGATCGAGATATTGGAAATCCAAATGCCACTTTCCGATAATCGCGGTGTCGTAACCCTGATCGCTTAAAAAGTTGGCAACCGTTGGTCGATCATCAGCGATCAGCGCGGGTGCAAAACCCGTCACAACTCCCTTCTGAAGGCGCGTCCGCCAGCTATAACGGCCCGTCATAATGCCATAGCGCGTCGGCGTGCAGACGGAGGATCCAGAGTGCGCGTCCGTAAAAGTCATCCCCTCCGATGCGAGCTTGTCTGCATTGGGAGTCGGAATTTTACTCGTCTCGGGAGCGAGGCACTGAATATCGCCGTAGCCCAAATCATCACAGATGATGTAAACGATATTCGGCCGATCAGCGGCGTGAGAGAGAGTCGTTGCAAAAAACACACAGCACAGCGTAAGGAGGGAATTTTTTCTCATCTAAAATTAACTGGCGTCTGAGACGGAGGATAAATTGAAATCACTGACAAGTAATGGCGGTACGAACATTGGCATAGAGCCTTCGCTGCCCATGACACGGGTTTGCTTTCCGCTCGCGACAATGTTTTTCAGTACATTGACCGGGGACTCATTGAAACGGAAATTCTTCACGGGATTCGCGATTTTTCCGTCTTTAATCGCAAAGGTGCCGTCCCTCGTCAATCCGGTGTAGAGAAGTGTTTGCGGCTGAACCATGCGAAGGTACCAGAGCCGCGTAATGAGAACGCCGTCTTCGACCTCACCAATCAGTTCATCCATCGACCGACCCTCTCCCCGCATGATAATGTTCCCTGCCGCCGGCTGAGGACTGATTCCTTTTTCCTGCGCCCAAAAACGACCGACTTCAAGATTCTTCAAGATGCCGTTTTCAATCCAACTCGTCTTTTTCCGCGGCAAACCATAATCGTGAATCCCACAGGGAGCCGACCCATTTTGCGGATCAGAAAAGAGCGTCGCCTTGTTTCCAAAGAGTTCTTTTCCGATAGGGTCTTCACCCTCTTTGACAAGACCATTGAGAAAACTGCGTCCTTCATCGAAGCCGCGTCTCCCCAGTTTCCAAAACAACAGCGATATCAAATCCCGCACCGCCGCTGGTTCAAGGACAACCGTCGTCCGCCCCGGGGCGCGCTCTTCGGCATTTTTGGAAGCAAGCGCCTTTTCGATGGCACGAGCACCAACCGGTTCGAGATCAAGATCCGCGAGATCGGTGACCTGCGTGCTCGCCCAGCCCGAACCACGGCCTTCGGCAGCTCTCGCGGTCAGAGAATAATTCACACTCGTACTTGGCTCGTAGACAAAAAGACCGTTGCTGTTCGCGAGCGTCGCGCTGCTGAGAGAACGCTCAAGATAGCCGGCACTGTCGACGCCTGCAGCGCGTGCCGCTTCGATCACCGGCCGAATCTGAGCAAGACCCTGCTCCGGGGTGAGGGCGGCGGTCGCTTCCGAAAAAGTCCTCGGCTCAAGATATTCGGTCGGTTCCAGCGGAGGCATGTGCTCTGGATCTTCCGGAGCCAGCTTCGCCATCGTCTGAACTTTCTTTACGGCCGCTTTTAACGTCTCATCATCCGTCTGGTTTAAGGCAATCGACGCAGAGCGCTTTCCGTAGCTCACCGAAAGATTGATTTTGATCCGGTCGACAAGACCGTTCGAAGTGATGTCATTGTTCGCGTAGCGAAGCTGCAAATCCTCCGAATCCGTGATCCGGACATTCGCGCCATCCGCCTCGACAAGATCGAGAACGCGCTGACTCAGTGACTCGCTTTGTGATTTAGTTAGGCCCATGATGTATTTCCTCCTCCGCTGCAGTGACAAGACCGGTTAACCTTCGTGGGATCGAGTGATGCCACTTTTTTGCCGGATTCCTCGGCGGTGTTGAGAATATTAATTTGGCGAAATCTCCCCGGAACCGCTCCGTGGGAAACCGGCGCAACCTGACCCGGCTGTCCTTTGCCGCAATTGAAGGCTCCACCGAGCTCGTAGGTGTCTTTTCCGCCCAGCCCATCGCAGGCATTCCAGAAATCGACTGAATTCCCCTGGTAGGCGACATCGCGGTACATGCCATCGAGCTTGCCGTTTTTGATGCGATGAAAAACCTGTCCTGTGAACTGAAAATTGTAGCGCTGCTGATCAATGCTCCAGCTGCCGTTTCCGTCGATATAGATACCGTCCTCAACGCCGGCAATGAGATCTTCTGCCGTGACCGAATCATCTTTCCCCGGCTGCAGTGAAATATTCGGCATCCGCTGAATCGGAAACGAATCAAACGCGTCGGCATACGAACACCCGTTCGAGCCTCCTTCACGGCCGATCAGTTCGGCCTGACCCACTGCCATTTGAAAATTCCTGAAAATGCCATCCTTGATGATAGGAAACTCTTTTCCGGCGGTGGCGACGCCGTCATCATCCCAGCCGATCGTAGCGAGACCATTGTCGGCGGTGCGGTCGGCGAAAATGTTTACGATATCACTTCCGTATTGAAGCGAATCGAGTTTATCCGGCGTGCAAAAAGAAGTCCCCGCATAATTGGCCTCATAGCCAAGCGAACGATCCAGCTCAGTGGGGTGGCCCACCGTTTCATGCACGGTCAGCCAGAGATTGCTAGGCGCGATGACGAGATCCATTTTCCCGGCCGTAACCGAGGGAGCAACCATTTTCTCCTTTGCCTGCTCCACCGCAAGCGCTGCCTCCGCAACCGCATCCCAGTCACGCAAATGCTCAAAGCCTGCTCCCCGCGGAGGAAGCATGCTGGCACGACTCGCAAATTCGCCCTTCTTCTGATCAACCACCGTAATGCTGAAACTGGGATGAATCCGCACCCGGGATTGCTCAGTGCGTGACCCAAACGTATTCGCGAGCCATTTCCGCTCCCGCACGATCGATACATAGGAGTAACAATAATTCGCGCCCGCTCCGAGCGCTGAACGGTTGATCCCGAGAAGTCGTTCCACTTTCTCCTCCAAAGACACCATGAAAGGATCCACCTCAATCGGCAATTCCCACTTTCCGACGTGAGCCGGCAAATTCTCGATCTCGATCCGCTGACTGCGCCAACCGGCCTGCCCTTTCGCTGTCGCCACCGCCGCCTCAACGAGAGAGGCTACCTTGGCTCCAGAAATTTCCTCACTCGCAGCAAAGCCCCAGGCGCCATCCACGAGCACGCGAACCGAGCATCCGAGAGACGACCCCGCATCCACCCCCTGGACCATTTCCTCACGCACATAGAGTGATTCTTTATCCGTCTGCATGACATGAAAATCCGCAAACGAAGCCCCGAGTGATTGAGCTTTATTCAACGCAATCTCAGCCAGACCTGGAAAGCGATCCGACAGCCCCGCTGCCTCAGCAGCCGTCGCTGACCACCGGTTTGAAATGAGCGCCAATCCCGCTGCCGAAGTCCCTTTGATCCAATCTCGCCGATGCATGGCGGAGAAGCTAACGGGTTCACAATCGAAAGGCAACCCGCATCAGGGAGATTCGTCACCCGACCCTATTAGACAATTCCCTTAGTCAATTCCCCGACGTAAATGAACCTCGAATTCTGTAGGAGATCCAATTCGAATCGTGTTAAAAATCGTTTCTGATGAAAAATCTAATTTTCCTTCAACTCCTTTCTCTTGCTGCTATTTTTGGCCTCTTGCCCCTCTCGCTGAACGCAGAGACCGTTACGATAACCCAGACAAAAACAGGGAAGTCACTCGAGGTCACCGTCAAGGGCGTCGAAGGAGGCGTCCTTGCTTTTACCACCGGTACCGAGAAGACATTTTTCATTCCCATTAATCAACTGACTCCGGAAAGTGTCGAAACCATCAAGGAGCAGCTCTCCGCTGCAGCGAAACCTCCCACCTCCAATCTCGCAGAGGTCAACAGTGTCAACGGGGTCATCGGCCACAATCTCTTTGGTGAAGTGGCATCGCTCTGGAAAGAAGACGCCGGAGCGATCGCGGAACGGCTTGACTGGCGACTCGAGAGTAAAAAAGAAAACACGAGCAGCTACCGACTCTACACGAAACTCGATTATATATTCCTCGGAGCGCACCCCTACTGCGTGACTCTTTACGGAGGGAAAGGAAATCTCGCCAAGCATATGTCCCTCGTTTACGCGAACAAAGGTGATTTCGGAAGTCGGCTCGGAATGGGAGAAGATCATTTCAAGATCGCTTTTCCAGATAAGAAACCTCCCGGTGATCTCAACGAAGCGATTGAATTCGATGCGGAAATGATTACCGAAAAACTCACTGCCGGGCTCGGTGACCCCGTCGAGCAATATTATGGGGAAAAAGAAGACAAGCGGAAAGTGAAGCGCTGGGATTTCAATGACCATGCCTTTCTCCTCTCAACGACGGAGGACGAATACACCTACCTCCTCATCGTCTCGACTGAAAACGCTGATCTCGAAGGGAAGGTCGATTTCATCGTCGACTCCGATTTTCGCAAAATTCAGATCAAAAACGTCGTCACAGAATCCAACGGAGATGTCTGGGTCAATAACATCCCCATGGTCGATCAGGGGCCAAAGGGCTATTGTGCTCCGGCAACCTTTGAACGGGCGATGCGCTACATGAATGTGCCAGCCGATATGTATCTACTCGCGACGGCGGCCACTTCCCCGGAAGGGGGCACCAACACAAGCAAGCTGTCTGAAGACTGCAAACGCATCGTTCGCAGTAAAGCAAGACGGATCAAGGAACTTGAGCTTCACGAAGATTTTGGAATCAAGACTCTGAAGAAATTTATTGATAAAGGCGTTCCTGTTCTCTGGCAGATGTGCAGCCTCACGCAATACAACGAAATCGCCAACGAACGTTCCAAAGCCCGCGAAGAAGTCACCGATTTCTCTGCCTGGGCCACTGAAATCAGCACGGAGGCTGCCCAATACGTTCCGACATTGGAGAATGTAAAAGACAACTATCACATCTGCATGGTGATCGGATACAACGAGGCAACCAACGAAGTCGCCGTAAGTGATTCTTGGGGCCCTCGCTACGAAATACGCTGGGTCCACGTCGATATCGCCAAGGCGGTCACGAGCCGGGGCGGGTTTGCGATCGATTTTTAGAGACCGGAGATCTTAGCATTCATTTCAACCGTCGGAAAGTCGTGACTCCGTGGCCGCTTCATCAGAAAAATGAACGCAACCCTACGAATCATTTTCCTCTTCTTGATCATCTTCGCAGCGATTAACAGCTCCGTCGAAGAAGAGCCGTTTGATGCGAAGGCCACCGAAAGCCCCCGGACTTTGAACGCCCTCATGAACTCTTCCGCTATTTTCTCAAACGGCCCGCTCTCCTGAGAGATTAGCAATCGAGGAAATGAAACCAAGGAGGCAATCAAAATAGGGTAAAATGACGGCGGCAGCTCATAATTCGACAGCGCGTCATCCAATCAGATAGAGCGATAAAGTCGATTACTGAGTGATTTAGATGATTGCTTTCTGGAATACATTCTAGCTATGATAGGACCATGTCAGAACCAACCATCGCCGCCAAAGCCCCCGTGAAGGTCACTCTCGAAGAAGGTAAAAAATATTTCTTCTGCACCTGTGGAAACTCGGATAATCAGCCTTTTTGCAATGGCGCTCACAAGGGAAGCGACTTTGCACCGAAAATGTTCGTTGCCGAAAAGGACGGCGATGCCTTTTTATGTCAGTGCAAACACACCGGGAACGCTCCCTTTTGTGACGGTTCTCATTCGAAATTATAAGCTGCTTAACTCCTGAGATCTGTTCGTCGAACTGACCGATGCAGCCATCCTCCATTTTTCAGTCTATTGCTCTGACGACGCTCCTTTTTTCATGGTGCGGCGTTGGTGTGGTGTCAGCGGAGGAGGGAAGGACGGCAGTTTTCGTCGTCAATTCCAACAAGGCGACCGCATCAGTATTCGAGAAAACCGTCCCCGCAGACTCGGAACTCCGCGTCTTTGCCTCAGGGCCTCAGGGCTCGACCGTGATTGTCGGGGCATTTGGAGAAAGCGGGCTTCATGAAAACCTTCTTCCCCTCGCGGTTGAGCAGACGAATGATACCGAAACAGTTCAATTCCCTGCTCCTAATCTCCCGACAAAACTGACCTTCAAATCAGGAACCCAAAGCGCTGAACTCTACGTGGTCGTTTTTCCCAAAGAGAATCCAGCTCTCGAATCAGTGGTCAACGAAGTGAAACAGATCGAAGCCGCCGCAGCAAAAGGAGAGACTGACCTCGTCATCCTCCTCGCCCTCGAATTGAAAAAGAAGCTCGCCAACGCGATTCGTGAGAGCGGTGCCAGAGAATACCGCGAAGGATTCAGCGATTCACTTGCCGACTTGTTCAAAGAAGAGCCCACCGCCAAGGCCGCTGTGACACGCACCGGAACCGGCCTCGAAAGTGAAACTGGTCTTACCCAGCGGGAAAAGTCCGAAGCCAAATCGCTCGAAGAACTCGAAAAAACATGGCGGGAAGACAGCCTCTCGATCCCGGTCGGCCTCGTCGCTCCGGGTGGAATCGTTCGCACTATCACACCCACCCCTTAACCACGGTTGGAAAGTTCATCTGAGATCTCTGAAGCCAACCCGCGCGGCACAAAAGCCGTCGCCTGGTGGTTGCTGCTCCCCGTTTTCACACTCTTTGCAGTTCTCCGGATCTTTTTCCCAACGGTGGCTGAGAAGCCGGAACTCATCGCTCTCGACACAGCGCTGCAAGTCCGCGCTTCCTTTGGCTTCGCCAAACCGCTCGACCCTTCAATTCGGTTTGTTGAACTCGCGATGGACCAATCAATCGCGGCTCGCTTTGCCGAAAAAGGGGAATACCTCACTGCCGCCGAAATCCTCAAAACAATCGCCTCGCTGGAAGCAAAAGTCATCGCAGTCGATATTATCTACACCTGGGGACGCGAGGCCGATCAACAGGTGCTTGCGAAAACGATCCGGGAAATCAACGCCACCGGAATGACCCGTATTGTCCTGCCCGTCTCAATCGAACGCGGCAAAAACGGCGACACCCTTCTCCTATCGCTCCCGCAGGCCGGTGGAGATGAATTCGCCACTGGAGCCATTAACGCAAAAGCCGACAACCACTGGCGCGAGTATCAAATGGTTCATCGTTTCGGTGACGAGACGATTCCGTCACTCGCCCTCGCTACTCTCGGAGCAACCCTTCCGAAGCCGCTAGCCCCCCGGCTAACGGAACCCGGAGAGATGCAGTGGAAATCCCTTGAGAACGGTGCCGTAACAATGCGCGAGGCCGATACCTCGCCCGTTTTTCTCAATCTCCAGCATTCCTACTATGACTCTCAATTCGAAAAAGCGATCGAAGGGGCAAAACATCTCCAACGCGTTTGGAGTATCGAAGACCTCGAAGATCTCGCGCGAGACTCGGAGGGCAATAGTCCTCTTAAAGATGCCATCGTATTCTTCGGCTATGGCGCAGAAGTGGATGGAAAACCAACCGCTCACGGCAACCTCGAACCGGGAATGCTCCTCCACGGGACGGCCCTGAACGATCTCCTCGCTCAAACTTCCGTCAGACCAGCGGGCCTCAAATTCGATCTCATTCTTTACGCCGTAACCGCCCTTTTTGCCGTCTTCATTTTCATGCGCATGAAACAAAAGCGCTGGCTTATTCTCGTGGCGATCGGGGGAGTTCTCCTCATCGTCGTCGCAGGCTGGATCAGTATCTGGCAAGGCCAACTACTGATTGCCTCCGTTGTTTCAGCCTTGATTTGGGGACTCTTCGCGATCCTCGAAACGGGACGTCGCTGGAGCGTTGAGCAGCGCGAGCGTCTCTATCGGGATGCCATGTTAGGGTTTTATTTTTCCCCGTCGGTTCTCAAACAAGTCACAAAAGATCTCGGGATGATCAAACCGAAGGGAAGTCGGGTCGCCGTTCTCTTGAGTGATCTGCGTGGCTTCACCCACCTTTGCGAAACGCAGAAGGTCGAACGCGTTTTTGAACTCATGAATCAACTTTTCGCGGTCGAAACCGACGCGGCTCTCAAAGAAGATGGAAGCCTCGCCCGCTTTGCCGGCGATCAGTTTCTTGCCTACTGGGGCGCGCCGGAACCCTACGACGATGCCTCTGACCGCGCCTTGAGGGCGGCCCTCGAAATTCAGAGAACCCTCATCGCCAGACAAAAGGCAGCTGCGGAAGGCGAAATCGATTCGTGGCTCCACATTGGCGTAGGTCTGCACGTCGGCGAAGGACTCGTCGGGCACGTCGGCTCGCGCTCGTATCGCGACTACAACATCGTCGGCGACAGTGTGAACACGACGGCAAGAGTAGAGGGGCAGACGAAAAATTACGCCGCTCCCGTTCTCGCAACCGGACAATTCATCGAGTCACTATCCGAAGAACCACCATCGCTCAAAGTCGATGTCGTTCAGGTGAAGGGCAAAGCAAAGACGACTGAGCTTGTCGCGATCTTCCTTGAGGAGGATGACGCGCCACTGGAGGCAGCACAACAATACCGGGAAGCATTCGAACTTTACGAAGCGGGAAATTTTTCTGAAGCCGCGACTCACTTTGAAGGATTGTCATCCCATTCGCACGACACCATTTCGACTTCGGCTAAGCTTTTACGTGAGCGTTGCGAAACCCTTTCCGCAGATCCACCCGAAAATTGGGACGGCATTTTTGAACTGACTTCGAAATAGCCGAGTCGCAAATGCGCCGGGGTGATGCTCGACAGTTTCGGGTTGAATTGGAAAGACTGAGGGATGCCAAGGACCATCACTCTCCTTTTTGTCGTTTTTCTTTCATCCACTTTCCTCCTTGATGCGGATGACCTTCCCTTCAGCGTCGACCTTACAACCGCTCATCAGGGCTTCGACAAAAAGATGTGTTGGGTTCATGCGAGGGCTGGAGCGATCCCCAAAGGAGGCGAAGACGGGAAACCGCTCGTCGTCATGACGCTTCAGAAACTGCAGCTCTCCGGTTCAGACATCTTCTACGCGATCAACGAAATGCGCACCGGAGATGGGGGTAAATCCTGGTCAAAGCCATTCGAGCACGAATCCTTCGCGAGAGTTCCTTTTGCATTCGAAGAGAAGAAAGATCTCGAGATCACGGTATGTGATTTCTGGCCTCGTTGGCATGAAGCAACGGGCAAACTTCTCGGGACCGGGCACACCGTTGTCTACGAGAACAATCGCGTCATGCACAAGCGGCCGCGGAGCACGCCTTACTCCGTGTATGACCCTGAGACACACACCTGGACTCCCTGGAAAATGATCGATTTGCCGAAGGAGGCAAAGTTTGGCAACGCGGGTGCGGGCTGTGTGCAACGCTTCGACCTCCCCAACGGTGATCTCCTTCTCCCCATCTACTTCGCCGAAATCGGAGCAGGGCAATATTCAACGACGGTGCTTCGATGCTCATTTGATGGCAAAGAGGTTCGCTACCTCGACCGCAGTAACGAGATGACGGTGGCGGTGAAACGGGGGCTCTACGAACCATCCGTGACTCAGTTCGGCGACCGCCTCTTTTTGACGATGCGAAACGACGATCACGGCTATGTATCGGTTGCGAGCTCCGAAGAAAAACTCGCATTCTCCGAGCCAAAAAAATGGACCTTCGACGATGGAACTGATCTCGGGAACTACAACACGCAGCAGCACTGGGTGATGCATCCCGAACACGGGCTCTTTCTCGTCTACACTCGCCGGGGAGCTGAAAATGATCACGTCTTTCGCCACCGAGCCCCGCTCTTCATTGCCCGGGTCGACCCTGACAAACTGGTGATCATTCGATCAACAGAGCGGATTCTCGTTCCTGAACACGGAGCCCGGCTCGGAAATTTTGGAGTCACTGAGGTGACCCCGGACGAGACCTGGGTCACCGCAACTGAATGGATGCAGGCACCCGGGCCGAATTACTCTGATCCAAAACCGCTTATGGCACGAGGCGCCAACAATCGGATCTGGGTCGCCAAGTTGAAGTGGGAGTGATCCGTTTTATCGCTTCTGCGAAGAGCGCTTGGGCTTCGAGCCACGTTTTTGGCAAACGCAGCTACTTGAGCAATCGAGCCGCCAGCGTGTAGTGGAATGAATGTCATTCCGCCAGCTACCACAAGCTTTCCAAGGTCAGCCTTTGTATGATACAACAAGTGGCATGAGGCACCTACTTTTAGCGACCTTCATCGTTTTATTCACAAGTGGATGCAAAAACGCGGAACGAGCGACGAGCGATATCAACGAACCCTCAGCTCCCATCGTCGGCGTGCTCGATACCACCGGGTATCAAATCACTCTTCACACCGGTGCTGAAGCCACACGCTATACCATCCACAACCCGGATGGAAAGATTCTCGCAGAAGAAATAACTGCCGGAGAATTCGCACAACGTTTCCCTAAAATTCATCACGAGGTGCAGGGTCACTGGGCAGAAAACTTTATTCGAGACCCCTGGCGCTCACAGGAATCACGTCTTAAAAATAGCAGGCGCTCGCACGAGTCACTTCTCGATGACCCAGGAATACGACCCAGAGTCATTCTAACGCCCCCGCCCAAACTCGAAGGGAGATTAATAGAACTGCCCCCGCTCCCAGATTTGAGAACAGAAGATGAAATAACCCCTCGCGAGCGCAGAATCCGCGAGGCAACTAATCAGCCTGGCAAATAGGGCTTCAACTTCGCTGCAGTGATCCCAAGCAAACTTGCCGCTTTCGCTTCATCACCTCCGCTTTCATCAAGAGCAACGGAAACCAATTCCTTCATCATAAAATCAACAGGCGTGATTTCACGCTCTTTCGCAATATCGATGATCGCGCGTGCAATCTTCGAGGCCTGATCGCCGGTGGCGCTCCTATTTGGAGCGTGATCCATCGGAAGGTCTTCCGGCAAAAGCACATTCCCCGTCGCAAGAACGCAGGCCCGCTGAATCAGATTTTCCAGTTCACGAACGTTCCCCGGCCAGTGATACGCTTCCAGAGCAACAATTGCTTCTTTCGAAAACTGCATCGAGCGCACCTTGCCCTTTTGGTTTTGCCGCTGGAGAAAGTGCTCCGCAAGTAACCTGATATCTTCGACACGCTGACAAAGGGGCGGAATGTGAATTCGAACAACGTTGAGGCGATAGAAGAGATCCTCGCGGAAAGTTCCATTCTCAACCTCTTCCTCAAGTCGCTTGTTAGTCGCCGCAAGAATGCGCACATCACTGATCAAATTCTCATTTCCTCCGACCCGGGAATATTCGCCGCTTTGAAGAACGCGCAGCAGCTTGCTCTGAACCTCGAGCGGCATGTCCCCAATCTCGTCGAGAAAGAGCGTTCCGCCGTCACACTGTTCGAAGCGTCCCACGCGTCGACTCACCGCTCCGGTGAAAGCACCTTTCTCGTGTCCAAAAAGTTCACTCTCCAGCAGATTGCTCGGTATCGCAGCACAATTGATCGCCACATACTCCTCTTTCGCCCGTCTTGAGAACTTGTGAATCGCGTTGGAGACCACTTCTTTTCCCACCCCGCTTTTCCCCGTAATGAGGACAGGCGCATCGGCTCTCGCCACTCGTCCGATCAGCTTATAAACGTCCTGCATCGCAGGCGATCGACCAATGATGAGATCATCTGATGGCTGGGGAGGAATGATTGGCCCCGAAATGCTGCGATTATCCGCAATCCGCATTTGATCCGCGGATTGCAAGGCACGTTCTGCAACCTGCCTCAATTCAAAGTTCACCGACTCGCGTCTTAAGACATCAAACGCACCGAGTCGCATCGACTCAATGACCACATTGGTCGATGTCACATGACCATTCAGAATCACCATTGCATTGGGTTCCGCTAGCCGAACTTTTTTCAATAAGGAGACCCCATCGACAGGAAGATTATTGAATTCGGCGATCAGCAAATCGGCCTTGTGCTTACCGTATAAAGCGAATGCATCGTCTGAGTTAGAGGTGCAAATAACCTTAACTGTCTCAGCCTCAAGATGCTTCGCCGCCCACTCTAAAAAATCGGGATCATTGTCCACGATAATGACGGTTTGTTTCTGGATATCTTCCATAAATGGTTGAAACTCATCTAACCGGAAGCAGTTCCTATAGCCCCCGATTCTCAGATGAGGGGGAATATAACACATACACCTCCTTTATCTGCGATTTTAGGCGATGAAATACCGCGAAATTCCTTCGGATTTATTTACTTCCAACCGAAGTCGTCTTAGACAAAAACTTCCGGTGGATTCAGTGACGATTCTCCATTCCGCGGATATTCCCTGGCGCTGCGCGGACGGTTCGATGCGATTTATCCAAAATGCCGATCTCTTTTACCTAACCGGCATCGATCAGGAGGAAACAGTTCTCGTCCTCACACCAGCTCATCCCGATCCCCATCTACGTGAAGTTCTTTTCGTTCGTGAAACCTCAGACCTCATTCAGATCTGGGAAGGCCACAAAGTTTCTAAAGAGGAAGCGACTGCGATTTCCGGAATTCAAACCGTGAAGTGGGCCACTGAATTCGAACCTTTTTTGCGTCGTGTCAGTCGACTAACGAAGACCTTCTTTCTCAATCAAAACGAACACGGACGAACGGGGGCGCCCATCAATTTTTCACTCGATGATCGATTTCGGAGACGTTGTCAGGCGCTCTACCCCGATCACGAATACCGCCGCCTCGCTCCCATCATGCATGCGCTGCGTGCCGCAAAACAGGAAGAGGAAATTAACTTACTTCAAACGGCCTGTGATATCACCAAAGACGGATTCGAACGGGTTCTGCGTTTCATCAAACCCGGCGTAAACGAATGCGAAATCGAAGCGGAATTCATGCACGAGTTTCTTCGACAGGGATCCCGTGGATTTGCTTACGAACCCATCATCGCTGCAGGCAAAAATGCCTGCGCGCTTCACTATTTGAGCAACGATCAAGTCGTTGAAGAAGGTCAGCTTTTGCTCATGGATGTCGCGGCTGAATACGCGAACTACAATGCCGATCTCACGAGAACGATTCCCGTAAGCGGTAAATTCACCGATCGACAGCGCGACGTCTACAATGCCGTTTTACGCATTCTGCGACTGTGCATCGACGAACTTGTCGTGCCCGGTAAAGACATGAAGAAAGAGTATCATCCCGAAGTAGCCCGCGCGATGGAGGACGAGCTCATTCAATTGGGACTAATTGATTCTGATACGGTTGAGAAAGAAAGAACCGAAGATAATTTGCCGGAAGAGAAGCGCGCTTACCGGAAATATTTCATGCACGGTGTATCGCACAGCCTCGGAATTGACGTGCATGATGTCACCCCGGCTGAAAATCAATTCGTCGAAAACATGTGCGTCACCGTCGAGCCTGGCATCTACATTCCTGAAGAAGGATTTGGCATTCGCCTCGAAAACGACATTATCGTAAAAACTGGCGGAAATATTGATCTCATGGCTTCGATCCCGATCGAAGTGGACGAGATCGAAGCGATCATGGCCGGGTAGAAAAACAGCTGGTTTAAAGAGGCGTGAGAAATTACTCTATATTGATGAACGCCGGGCTAATTCAAAACCTCTTGCATGGGACGACGTTAGGGACTCGATCGGTCGCGCATGAGAGAGATTCAGATTTCTGAAGAAGCACTTCAGGATCTAAATGAAGGTTTTCATTTCTATGAAGCTCAAAACCCGGGCATTGGCGACTATTTCGTAGCCAGTCTCAGATCTGAAATCGAACGGTTACGCATTGCTGCCGGGAGTCATCGAATAGTTCACTCAGACTACTAGCGAATGATCTGCAAACGATTTCCTTTCGGAATTTATTACACTTTCTCTGAAGAAATCGTAACTGTTGGGCAGTGCTTGACTTACGACAAGCTCCAAACGAAATCTCCGAACGCTTGAAGTAACGGAGACAAGCGTCTTTAATTTCACACCATCATGTCTACCCATCCCAAGTCCATTCGTGTTCGCGACGTCAGTTTATATTTCATTCCCGTAGTGATGCGGGTGCCCTTGAAATTCGGAGCACAGGTACTCGACTCGGTCACCTGTGCGAGGGCCAAAATTACAATCGAAGATGCCAATGGAAACACCGCTGTCGGCTGGGGTGAAACGCCTCTATCCGTCGGCTGGGTTTGGCCATCGAGTATTGATTACGAAAACCGCCACGAGGCGATGAAAGATTTCACGATCGCGATTGCCGATGCTTTTGCGAATGGTCCGGAAAGCGGTCACCCCATTGAAATCGGCTACGACTTCATCGAAAAGCGTCTTCATCCACTTCAAGATGCTTTCAATGAAAGTCGCGAAGTGGAAGCGGCTCTTCCTCACCTCGCTGCGCTCGTTAGTTTTTCGCTTTTTGATATCGCGGTTCATGATGCCTACGGAAATCTGCACGAATGTCCCGTCTACGAGACCTACAACCGCGATTTCATGTCGCGTGATTTGAGCCAGTTCATCACGCCGGCATCGGAAGATGTCAGCTTCGACGGACTCTATCCCGAGGCTTTTCTCAGTGCTAAACCGGAACCGACACTCCCCGTCTGGCACCTCGTTGGTGGTCTCGACCCGATTAGCGAAGAGGAGCTCACCGGAAGCGAGCCTGACGATGGCTACCCCGTTCTCTTGCGCCAATGGATTCAAGAAGACGGCCTCGATTGTCTGAAAATCAAACTGCGCGGCGACGACGCCGAATGGGATTATGACCGTCTCCAAAAGATTGGCCAAATCTCTCAGGAGGAGGGCGTTACCTGGCTCACGACTGATTTCAACTGCACCGTAACCGACCCCGCTTATGTGAACGATATCCTCGATCGCCTCAAACGGGAAGATCCGGTCACTTATCAGAAAATTCTCTACGTAGAGCAGCCTTTCCCCCACGATCTCGAAGCCAATCGCATCGATGTCCACAGCGTCAGCGCTCGCAAGCCGCTCTTCATGGACGAGAGCGCACATGACTGGCGTTACGTGCAAATGGGTCGCGAACTCGGTTGGACCGGCGTTGCTCTCAAAACTTGCAAGACTCAGACCGGCGCACTCCTCAGTCTTTGTTGGGCAAAGGCACACGGAATGACCTTGATGGTCCAGGATCTTACCAATCCGATGCTCGCTCAAGTCCCGCATTTCCTTCTCGCCGCCCACGCCGGAACGATCATGGGTGTCGAGTCCAACGGAATGCAATTTTACCCCGAAGCAAGCGCCCCGGAACGTGAAATTCATCCCGGTCTCTACAAGAGGCAACAGGGTATCCTCGATGGCTCAACCCTCTCTGATCACGGTTTCGGCTACCGCGTCGAGGACATCATCCGCGACCTTCCTGAGCCGGTTTTTTCCTCACAATGACCGCAGACTTGATCGTCGTCATGGGCGTTTCCGGATGTGGAAAAACCACAATCGCCGAAGAACTCGCGAGCCAACTCGAGAACGGCGCCTATCTCGAAGGTGACTCGTTTCACCCTCCGGAAAACAAAGTAAAAATGGGCGCGGGGATTCCATTGGAGGATTCAGATCGATGGCCCTGGTTCGATGCCCTGATTGCTGAAGCAAAAGCCAAGCTGGCAAAGGGACAGGCCCCGGTTCTCGCCTGTTCCGCGTTGAAACAGACTCATCGCGATTATCTTTTTCGTGATTTCCCCGAACATCGTCTCATTCATCTGGAAGGTTCGTTCGAGCTGATCAAGGCTCGAATGGACAGTCGTGATCACGAATACATGACATCAGACCTTCTTCGCAGCCAGTTTGCAACGCTTGAGCTCCCGACTGCGAATAAGCACTCGTTGACGCTTTCGATCAAAAGCTCGCCAGAAGAGCTCGTAGAGAATGCGATAGGGTGGTTGAGCTCAAACCGATAAAAAAACAAGGAGAGGCTGCTGCCTGCAGAAGCCCTGCACAGAACCCAAGTTCTCGCCTTACCCTCAGGCCACTCAAAAAGAGTCTCAGGCAGCGAGTGTTCGTCCAAGCTTAAGCTGAGGGATTGGAGTGGACCCGGCGGGAGTCTTATGAGGCGGCTCGAAGCACGCCTCTCCCCGGGGGAACAGGCCTTTGTGGCCGAAGAATCGAAGAGTCGATCTCTTCATGGAATTAGTATCCCCATGGTCCTCGAAAGGGTCGAGATTCCAAGTTGTTCACATCCTAGTAGAAGAGATTAATTTTTAGAGGAAATGAATATTCTTACTATAGCCGTGAATAACTCAGGAATAGATCCATAACCGCCTCACTAAGAGGTGTTTGAGTGGTGAATTAAATTGTGGATAAGGGGGGTGAAAGACCCGTAACAAGTGGGAGGTTATTCTCAGTCCCTTAAGTTATTTCACCCTTGCTGACAGTTGTTCGCCGGTTATTTACTTCTTTTTCAGGGGGGCGTTTTCCTTCTATTGTGCAGCAGAGACGACAGCTTTTCGGAATTGAGTGAACTCGACATAGTCCTGTGAATTGAATAGGCTGGCGAAGATTTTCCCTCGCAAAAAAGGCGTGAGGAGAATGGCTATTTGTGAATAGCGAGACAACGAATAACGAAGTGTGCGAGGGAAAAGACTTTCAGGATATCCGTCAGGTTAGGCTTGGACGAACCCTATCCCTTCAAAGGCTTATGAAATGTTTGAAGAACTTTATCTGTCCCTCTGAAAATCCGAGGTCATTCCGCGATTGCTTCGAGGTTACCGCCTTCGTTTTGACCTTGCTTACCTGTTTCTCCTTCACCTCTGCTGATGGAGAGCCCCTAATCAAATTTGAATTCGGCGGGAAGCCGGGACCTTACACCGTAGAACAGTGGAAGAAAGATTGGCCGGGCTGCAGCTATGAAGACGGTCTTACCGAAGGACGTGGTGAGTTGGTTCAACACAGAGGCATGCCCTGGCTCAAATTACAGTATCCCGCCGGTAGCTATGGTTCGAATGAAGGCGGCGCCGGTTGGCGCTTCGATTTTGGCAGACGCGAGACGGTCGAGCTTCGCTATCAAGTATGCTTTGGCGAAGACTTTGATTTTGTGAAAGGTGGCAAATTGCCCGGCCTCTGCGGTGGACCTGAAATCATTACCGGTGGTGATAAGGTCAACGGCTTGGAGGGGTTCTCTGCCCGCGTCATGTGGCGCAAGGACGGCCGCGGACAAGCCTATGTCTATCATATGAATCAGCAGTCGAAGTATGGCGACGAATTCGACTTTCCGGAGAGCTTTCGTTTCGAGCCCGGAAAGACGAACGAAATTCGAATTCGAGTGGATATGAACAAGGCTCGCAAACAAGATGGACAGCTGCAGATCTGGGTCGATGAAAATTTGTTCGTCGAAAAAACGAACCTTCAATGGAGGAAAGAATCAACCTACGGCGTCGATTCGATCCTCTTTAACACTTTCCACGGCGGAGGTGACGCGAGTTGGGCTCCAAGTCGAGACGTGTCGGCAAAGTTTGGCGGTTTTCAGCTTCGTCTTCTCAAGTAGCTGACACGCAAAAGAATAAGTGACTTTCCTGTTTTTGAAAAAGACGGAAACAAAATCGTTGAGTCGGCATTCTTGCGCTCCTCCCCATCGGCAACGCCGGACAAAACAATTTTCCAAAACACTTTCACTTCCCCAATAAATCTGACTACGTTTGCCTCATGGGCCAAGTCCTTTTCATTCGAGGTGGAGCGGTAGGAGACTTTGTTCTCACGATGCCGGCAATGCAGCTCATCCGCGACACGCTGCCTGACAACGAAATCGAAATCCTCGGCTACCCGGGCATCACTGATCTCGCCGTTGCCACAGGCCTCGCAGATCGAGACCGCTCCATTATCGATCCCAAACTTGCTTCCTTCTATGCTCCGGGAGCTGAACTCAACCGGACATGGTGTGATTACTTCTCTCGCTTCGATCTCGTCGTGAACTGCCTTTACGACCCCGATGGTTTTTTTGCCGCCAATCTCAAAAAAGCCGGCGTCAAGACACTCGTGAACCTTCCCTTTCGACCGAACGAATCGGAATCTTCGCTCCATGCCTCTCTCCAGCTCGCCGAACCACTCGAACAAGTTGCGCTCTTCCTTGATGATCCGACGCTCAAGCTCGACTACCCGAGCTCACACACCATCGAACGACAAACTGACGGCCCGCTCGTCGCGGTTCATCCGGGAAGTGGCCACGCGAGTCGAAACTGGGGATTCGAATCCTGGGGATCCGCACTCGGCCTCCTCGCCGAAACGCATCCGAAAATTGAATACGTCATCACCTCAGGAATGGCCGAAACGGAAATCATCAGTGAATTTCTCACGATTCTCGACGAGCTCGATTTGCGGTTCACCCATTGCGATTCGATTCCTCTCACTGATCTCGCTTCTGTATATCAACAATCGGATTACTACCTGGGACACTGCAGCGGCATTGCCCATCTAGCGGCCAGCACAGGGATACCGGGATTGCTTCTCTTTGGAGATGTCGATCCGGAAGTGTGGAGTCCTTCCTCTAAACAGATGAAAGTGTTTCAATCGAAGAGCCGATCGCTTCATGGGATCAGTGTCCCCGAAGTCCTCAAAAGGATCGAGATTCCAAGTTATTCCCATCCTAGTAGAAGAGATTTAATTTTTTGAGGAAATGAATATTCTTATTATAGCGGTGAATAACTCAGGAATAAATCCATAACTCATTCACTGAGAAGTATTTGAGTGACAAATAAAATTGTGGATAAGGGGGGGTGAAGACCCGTAACAAGTGGGAGGTTATTCGCAGTCCCTGAAGTTATTCCACCCTTGCTGACAGTTATCCCCCGGTTCTTCACAGTCTTTTCAGCCTTCTTCTTTGGCCAACCATTTCTTCAATTCGAGAGCGTCGCTCGCCGCATTGATCTCGGCTTCCTTTTTGCTTTTTCCATCTCCTTTTCCCAGAAGCATTCCTTCCCAGGAAACTTGCGAGACAAATGATTTTTCGTGATCAGGACCTTCCTGTGAAATGATCGAATAGGAAGGGCTCGATTGAGTGATCGATTGAAGATGCTCTTGAAGCTTGCCTTTGGGATTACTGTCGTCAGGCTGATTCGCAATTTCGTCGATGAAGGAAGAGAAATTCTTCATGATGAAATTTTTTGATTCATCATAGCCGCCATCGAGATAGACAGCCCCGGCGAGTGCTTCGATCGCATCAGCAAGATTGGAAGGACGTTCTCTCCCCCCACTCGCCGCTTCGCCTTTTCCAAGAAGAAGAAATTCTCCTAATTTTATGAGGTGAGCGCATTCGCAGAGGGCGTCGCGTGAAACGAGACGACTCCGTAATTTAGTGAGGCGACCTTCTGCAAATTTAGGAAATCGTTGATAGAGCTCATGAGTCAGAATGAGCTGAATTACCGCGTCGCCGAGATACTCGAGACGTTGATTGTCAAAATGTGGACGTTTCGATTCGTAAGCCAAACTCGGGTGAGTGAGTGCTTCGGCAAGCAACAGTGAATTGTTGAACTTGTATCCGATCCTTGTTTCGAGAGAATCCATTAAGAGGAGGGTGGCTGACGGGACTTGAACCCGCGACAACCGGAATCACAATCCGGGGCTCTACCACTGAGCTACAGCCACCATCAAGGCCGGTTGGCAAAAAGCCAATCCGAGTGGAGTCGGAAATTATAGCATTGAAACCGTTTTTCCAGCGGAAAAGAGTGCTTTATTAGAAAAACGTCTATTCGACCCAAATTAGAATTCATTAGATTATGGAAATTGCTGACCCTAACTGGAAACCCGTCGCCTTCAAAGAGTGGCAACTTATTGCCGACGCGCTCATTTCAGGGGAGCAGTCTGTCATTTTGCGAAAAGGGGGGATTTCTGAGGGAAAAGAAGGGTTCCAATGGATCCACGACCAATTTTTCCTCTACCCAAGCCTCTTTCATGAGCAGGTAAAACAGGTCAAACCCTCACCGGATGGAGGGGGTGAACGCGAGCTCGCTGACGCACTTGCTCCAAAGGGAAGTGTCGCCTTTTCGGTTTACGTTGAGACCCTAAAAACAGGCCGATTGACCGATTGGGACGACGTTAAAAAGCTCGATCCCTATCATATCTGGGATGAAACGATCATTCGCGAGCGATTCGAATGGGGCGATGAGCACGGAATTTCCTTTGCGATTGTGAAAGCTTTTTTGCTCGAGGATCCCTGGATTCTTGAAGATCGAAAGACTTTTGGGGGGTGTCGATCCTGGTTTGGACTTCCTGCCGATGAGGCGGGAGGGTGGAAAAAGCATCTCGAGTCAGCAGTTGAAATTGGCTCTGCGTGCGGTTATCCAGAATCGCTGATTTAGATTGGCAAAAGCGTTTCTGTGCGTTTTTATACAGCCAGAATCTACGTTCCCCTCCTTAGACCAAACAATCATGTTACCCGAAGTCGAAAAACTCCTCCGAGTTCAGCACCACGATCAGAGAATTGCGGCAATTGATAAAGAGCTCGCAGAGATCCCGCTGCTTGAAGAAGACGTCAGAGACAAACTGACAGAAGACGAGAAAAAACAAAATGACGCGAAAGGTGAGCTGCAGCAAACCGAGATAGCGATCAAAAATCTCGAGCTGGATATTGATACGAGGAAAGATTCAATTATCAAACTCAAGGTCCAGCAATACGAGACTAAGAAAAATGACGAATTCACCCGCATGGGGGGGGAGATCGAGCGTTACAATAAGGAAATCATCGGTCTCGAAGATTCTGAAATCGAATTAATGGAGCAGGCCGAAACACAAAAAGCGGTTTACCAAAAAGCGAAAGCTGAACACGAGGAAAGCAAAACTGACGTGGTGACCGAGTTGGAAGATCTCGTCGATTTGGCGAAGAATCTCAAAAAGGAACGTGAAGAAGAGCTCATTAAGCGTCAATCACATGCCGATCCTATTGATAGCGATGTTCTTTACAACTACGAACGCCTTTTCAAAGGCAAGGCTGGCCAGGCCATTGTCGGGCTCGTGGATGAAGTCTGCAATGGTTGCCATATGAGGGTCGTAAAATCCACCTACATGGAAGTGAAAGGCGAAAAGCAGCTCACTACTTGTGAAAATTGTGGCCGAATTCTTTACTATTGGACCGACGATTCCGTGGGGAAAGATAAAGGCGAGTATTGAGCGGGCTTTGCCCGCAGGAGGGGAGTAGTGGAGGAGGAAAGTAGTAAAGAATGAAATGAGCAGCCGCCGTGAAATGTTCACCGTTGTTGCTGTGTTAGTTATTGGCCTGTCGATTGGATCTTGGATTCCACGGTTGGAGGCGTGCCGTTCAGCGGGCTCAATACGGCGGAAACATGAATCTCGGGGCTTCACTGATGGACTATCAGGATTCCTTTTTTGAGAAGAATAACCGCTATCCCGCGACGATCGGTGAAATTGATCAATCACAACTCCGATTCGGCGATGGATCTTCGGGCGAATTAATTGATGAAATGGCCTACTTCCGCGATTCAACTGGGATACGCTATTTAGCGATACTTGGTCGGGCTCCAGGTTTCGCAGAGCCCAACTGATTCTCTACTTCTTCACTTCTTTAAATCGCCCCGCATTGACATCCTATCCCGCTCAACGCTAACTTATTTACAATGAACACCAATTTCCGAATTTTTTCCTGCGCTCTTCTCGCAATTATTTCTCTTGGTCTTACCGGGTGTGGAGGTGAATGGATGGTCGGGAAGTGGACTTTTGACAAGGAAATGACGATCGCTCAAGCCCAGGCGAAAGCACCTGTTCAAGGGGAGGAAGAGGGTGGTCTCTTGAAAAATATGCTCTCCGGGCTCCAGAAAGGTATTTCTCAAGTCGTTCTCACACAGTTTGATGGTCTCACTCTGGAATTTACATCGACCGAAATGCGTCGGGTTAAAGACGGAAGCGGTGAGGCTCAGGAATACAAGGTGATCGAGAAACCGTCCTCTCAGGAGCGGGTCATTCAGTATGCCGACGGGGAAATCAAAACGCTCATTCGCACTGAAACCGGGATGAAAACACAAGTCCCCGGGAGCGAGGACCTTTGGCTGCATTTTGTGCCTGCGGGTTCCTGAGATTTGGCAAAAGTCGAACCGAAAATCCCAAACCGATTCAATCACCGGAGAACTTCCGTGGGTGGGGCGAGGCGTCCCTGCCGAGTCGCGTGGTCCGATAGGCGGTTCGTAACCACCAACCCCATTTCGCAGCGCAGCGATTGAGTTTGTTAAGTTCTCTGCGCTGATCGAAGCGGCTCTGCGGGACGCTTCAACGGATAAGGTCTCTTTCAACGTGGGCTGACGGGAAGGGGCGAGGTTCCTTCGCACCTTGGCAGGATGAAAACACAGGTTCCCGGATCAAGTAACTTCAAGCCGGTTGCTTAGACTTCCTCTAAGGGCCGCTGTAATAACTCCACGGAGTCAGCCTCGTTAGGAAATCAATAACAAGGAGCAGAATAAAAATATCGCTGTCGAGTCTTCGTTTCTCAGAGGGAGCTCTTTTAAGGAGAATAGTAGACACGAGCGCTCCCAACCAAAGGAGCAGCCAACAAGTGTTCCAGGTATCTGGATCTTCAAACCACCCTGCCCAGAACGGCTGAGTGAACACCAGCCAAGTTGAGAAATACCAAACGCAGAGCCCGAGAGCCAAAGCCGCTGAGAGGCTCCTGCGTAAATGAATTACACCGCGTGGCAAATCCTGAAGCTTTAGAACAAAGATTGTGAGAGGAGAGATAACGGCACTTACCAACAAAAATATCGATACTAAGGGGTGCATCTGCATTTCTCGAACAAAAGCGTCAGACATTACTACGACTCCACCAACCCCATCTCTTTCAACTTACGCTGCATCGTCCGCCGTGAAATCCCGAGAAGCAACGCGGCTTCGGTTCGGTTGTCGCCGGTTCGCTGGAGAGCGAGGCGGATCATGCGTTCTTCCATCTTCGCGAGATCGAGATCGTCGCCTTCAGTGATCACGGTTCCTCCGCCTGATGCCTTGGCTCCAGTCGTTGTCGAATTTCGAAACCCGTGATGGGAGTTGTCCTGTAAGAAGAGGGGGAGATGTCTCACCCCGATTTTGGCAGTGTTAGACATGACGACTCCGTGTTCGATCGCGGTACGGAGTTCGCGCACGTTACCGGGCCAGTCATAGTCGAGAAGAAGTTGGAGCGCTTCCGTCGTCAGTTCCATCGACGGCTTGTTATTTTCTTCAGCGAACTCTCTGAGAAAAGCGTCGACTAACAATACGATATCCTCTTTCCGCTCGCGCAGCGGCGGCATATCGATTGAGACGACATTGAGTCTGAAAAAGAGATCGTCGCGGAAAGTGCCTTCACGAACCATTTCGCTGAGGTTCTTGTTGGTCGCGGCGACGACGCGCACGTCAACTTTAATGGGTTTGTTAGAACCGAGTCGCTCAAAGGTCCGCTCTCCAATTGCCCGAAGCAATTTGACCTGAGTATTGAGATCGATCTCACCGATTTCATCGAGGAAGAGGGTCCCGCCATCGGCCTCTTCGAAGCGCCCGACACGTTTTTCCACGGCGCCGGTGAACGCTCCCCGCTCGTGGCCGAAGAGTTCGCTTTCGAGGAGATGCTCACTGAGGGCGGCACAGTGCACCGTGACCAGTTTGGACCTGGGACGGCCGCTGAGATGGTGGAGGGCGCGTCCCACGAGTTCCTTACCGGTTCCGCTTTCTCCTTCGATTAAGACCGTCGCCCGCGTTGGGGCGACTTGTCGAATGGTGTCAAAAACAGGCTGCATCACCGCGGAGTGGCCGATGATGTTTTCGAGCCCGAAACGGTCCGTCACCTGGGCTTTGAGTGACAGATTTTCCTCCTCGACGGTGCGGCTTCGAATCGCCCGTTTGATGACAATTTCGAGTTCATCGATATTGAGCGGTTTGCTCACATAGTCGTAGGCTCCCTTTTTCATCGCCTCGACCGCAACGTCGACGGAGCCGTACGCTGTCATGAGAATGCAGACCGGTGCTTTGGGGCGGGCAAGGGTCCTCGTAATGAGCGCCATCCCGTCTTCACCACCGAGTCGAAGATCGGTGAGCATGACGTCGACACTCTCCGACTTTAAGATCTCTTCCGCCTCACTGATATTGGCCGCGATGTAGATATCGAATTCATCTTCGAGTGAGAGTCTTAACCCTTCACGTGTGTTTTTTTCGTCATCAACGATGAGAACGGTGCTATCAAAAAATTCCATGTTCGGTCAGGGTTTGTCTTCCGCGTAGATATCAATGATGGAGAGTTCTGATTTTTGAGGCAGAACGCGCATGAGTCTTTCTGATCGCGGCAAATAGACGGTCACATCGGTTCCTTTCCCCTCGCGGCTCTTGAATTCCACTTCGCCTCCGTGCGAAGAAACAATGCGATGCACAATCATGAGCCCGAGTCCCGATCCGGTCTTCTTGGTCGTGTAGTAGGGCTCAAAGACCCGGCGAACCTGCTCTCCGGGAATGCCGGGACCGTTGTCAGCGAAAGTGATCGAGACATTCTCATCAGAGAAGCCGGTCACAATTTTGATCTCACCATCCGAGCCCATTGCCTGGGAGCTGTTTCGAATCAGATTGTAGAAGACCTGCTTCATCTGATCGCGATCGACATAGATCAAGGGAAGCTCCTCAGCCAAATCCAGTGTCACCGAGATGCGGCGATCTGATACTTCCGGACCAATGAAGTTGAGCGCTTCATTGAGGAGCTCGTTCAGGTCAGTCGTTTCAGGGACGAGGTGAGATGGCCTTACTGCACTGAGAAATTTTTCGACGATAAAGTCGAGGCGCTTGATCTCGCTTCGAGCGATTTCGAGCGATTTGAGAAGCTCACTCGCCAGTTCAGGTTCAGCGTTTTTTTTGATTTTCCGCTCAGCGACCTGGAGATGAATGTTGAGCGAATTCAAAGGATTTCCGATTTCGTGGGCCACTCCCGCAGCAAGACTTTTGACGGCTTCGATTCTCTCCGTCTCAATTTCTTTGATCTGCCGTTCACGGCTTTGGGTGTTGTCCCGCAAAATGATGACGAATCCTAAAAGGTCATCCTCGTTTCCTTCCGTATCTATTTCCGGTGCGAGCGGAGCGATGTAAAAGTTCAAGTGACGAAGCTCAGGATAGCGCACCACAAGATCACGATTTACGACGCCACCGGATTCGACGACCTCATTCCATTGAATTCCGGGAAAGAGGCTTGCGACGGTTTCCCCGGCGGGATCTTTTTCATCGAGACCGAAGAATTCGCCCGCAGCATGATTGAGGTAGTGGATCGTCCCGTTCGGGCCCGCGACGATGATTCCCTCGCGAATCACCTCGAAGACACTCTCCATGAGCCCTTTTTCCTGGACGACCTTGAGTACGATTCTTTGAATTTCTTCAGGCTCCAGCTTGTCGAGACGGTCAATGAGCTTATCTATGATCCCTGATTTCATGCCGATAGATTTTTGATAACGAGATGATTGAGAGACAAAAAGACGCGATTGATAAGGCGGTTATGGTGATCAGCACTTTCGCCAATCACGACTCAGCGAGACAATTTGGCACAGCAGCAGTCGAGTCGCAACTCGTAGCCTGTGTCAATTTGATCCCCGGAGTGTCGTCCATTTATCAATGGAAAGGCAAAATTGAGGAAGAAGCCGAGGTGATCGCCTTGATGAAAACAAGCGAGGGGAAACTGGAAGCACTCGAGGCTTTCTTGCAGGAAAATCATCCTTACGAGGAACCCGAATGCATCGTTGTCCCGATTGAGGCGGGTTCGACCGGCTATTTGAACTGGATTCGCGGGTGTCTAACCGATCAAACGGCGTTGGACAAACCGGCAACCTGAGGCATAAGTCTCAACTACTAACGAGGAGCAGAGAGTGAGTCTAATAGTACAAAAATACGGTGGCACTTCGGTCGGAACTCCCGAGCGCATCCTCAATGTGGCGAAACGCATTCTTGAGACGAGGGAAGCGGGTCATCAGGTTGTTGCGGTTGTTTCAGCCATGTCCGGGGTGACGAACCGTCTTATTGAGCTGGCGGACCAGGTGACAGGCGAATCCCATCCAAGCGAGCGCGAGATGGACGTTCTCCTCGCGACAGGCGAGCAAACCACGATCGCACTCACCGCAATGGCGCTCAATTCGATGGGAGCCGAAGCGGTTTCGCTGACCGGCGCACAGGCCGGAATCGAAACAGACGGGGTCCACATGAAGGCCCGCATTTCCAATATTTCACCAGAGGGCGTTCACAAGATGCTCGACGAAGGTAAGATCGTGATCCTCGCAGGCTTTCAGGGCAAAACGCCTGACGGCAAAATCACGACACTCGGTCGAGGTGGCTCAGATTTGACCGCGATTGCAATGGCCGCCGCGATTGATGCGGACCTTTGCCAGATTTTTACTGACGTAGACGGCGTCTACACCTGCGATCCGCGTGTCGTTCCCGATGCGAAAAAGATCGACGAAATCAGCTACGATGAGATGCTGGAGATGGCGAGCTCAGGCACGAAAGTGATGCAATCGCGATCGGTCGAGTTTGCCAAAAAATTTGGGGTGCGCTTTGAAGTACGAAGCAGTTTAAACAACAACCCCGGAACCCTAGTCCGCGAAGAAAGTATGAGCATGGAATCCGTTGTCATTCGAGGAGTCAGTCTGGAAAGAGAGCAGGCGAAAGTGACGATCTCAGGCGTGAACGATCATCCCGGTACCGCCGGCAAGATTTTCGGAGCCGTCGCGCAAGCCAACATTCTCGTCGATATGATCGTCCAGAATGTTTCCGTCAAGCAAACGGGGACGACCGATATTTCTTTCACGGTTCACAGGGACGATGTTGAAAAAGCCGAAGCCGCCTTGACTCCCTGTCTTCCCGAGCTGGGAAAAGGCGTCACGATTCGCGCTCGCGACGGGATTGCCAAACTCAGCGTCGTCGGGATCGGAATGCGCTCGCACTCCGGTGTCGCCGCTGAAATGTTCGAAGCGCTTTCCAAGGCCGGAATCAATATCGAGATGATCTCCACTTCCGAGATCAAAATCACCGTGACCGTTTCCGAAAAGCAGATCGACGAAGCCGCGAAAGTGATGCACGCCGCATTTGGCCTGGGCGAGGCCTAAGCGCTATCTCAGCTTTTCGTGACGAAGCGTAGCGGAACGAATCTCGTTCCGTTCTTTTTTGGTTCACTTGGATCGGGAAAGTCACGAATAGTCCCTCAATCCAGAAACAGGATAAATGGCACCAAGGAGAGGGGGTGCTTCCGAGACGGTGTGACGAAAGACGTCTGGTATTACGATTACCGAACCAACATCCACCACACCCTTAAGCGCAAACCGCTCCGGCTCGAAGACCTCCGCGACTTCATCGACAGCCTTGCCGATCTCGATAATTTGCCCGAACCCGAAATACTCGCCGAAGAGATCATCGACAACATCGAGGCCGGTCTCACCAGTTTCCGGGCCGTAGTGGAGACCTTAGCAAATAGTAGAAAATAGGGCCGTAGCGATGTTATTCGTCACGGGGTCAGTTAAAAATTCTTGATTCCGTTGAGGAACCAAAGTGTTTAATCACTCCTGTTACATCGAAGCGAAATCGAGTCAGATTACATGGGTCCGATATCGCAGCGAGTCACCCTCGCGAAAATCCAAGCTCTCACGGAGTGATCATCTTCAGCTCGGGAAAGTAGCTTTGATACCCGCTTGGGTCGCGAGTTAAGAGGGGAATCCCGGAATGTTGTGCGTGTGCGCCGATGTAAAAATCCGGGAGTGGTGTCGTTTTTACGCCGCCTCGCTTTCGGTATTCGAGGAAGGCTCGTCCAGCAGAGAATGCCGCTTCGAAGGGCAGGGGAATGCGATCGATTCGGGCCGTGTAAATCGCCGAATCCAAATCGGCTTCAGAGGGGAAGCCCAGGCTCAGTTCACTATAAATGATGGCATTGATGGCGACTTCACCAACAGACAAGCACTTGGCATACTCAGTGCTGGACCATTTGAACCAAGTTGGATCTTCCGTCCAAATATCAATGAGAATGTTGGAATCAATCAGAGTCATTAACACTCCGATCTGGTTTCTTTCATGAGATCATCCGCCGAAGGTCCGCTCCACTTGGCAGCCTTCATTTTTTCGATGATGGCATCAGAGGACTTAGTTACTTCGACAATTTTTACGCCGTCCTCTTCAGGTAAAAGAACCAGTTCGGTTTCCTGGGTCCAGCCAAAGCGATCACGAAACTCTTTGGGAACAGTGATCTGTCCCTTTTGCGTGAGCGAGGATTTCTTCATATAAAAGTAATACCCCATGGTATTACTTTTGTCAAAGTGGACGACGGACGTGTTCGAGCAAGATGTTCAGTTCGATTATTCCCTCCCACTGACCGTTGAACTCGTCGACTCCGGCGATCAAAGTGAGCATCGCACTGGTAGGCTGGAAATCCGATGGAAGCGGGATACGCATGAAGGAGTTCACCTCGATTTACATCCGATTGCATCCCATTGGTGATGACAAGCGCAGGCGACATCTCTCAACGGCCTCTAACCACGCGGACCACAACCTGCATAGTTCAAGTAAGAGGAAGCCACTTGCTTCGCACATGCAGGGTTGAATTTAGACGAGCAAATACCGGATGGTCCCGCCTTTAATTTTGCTGAGAGCGTGGTCAGAGCCTCCAAACTTGAGATGACGCCCGCTCGAGGAAGCGCAGAAACACCGCAGTCCCGCATACAGGAATATTGATTCGACAGCCCAAAATCGGTAAACTCATCGGACCATGCCACCGACCAGAAGAACGTTCATCGCCGCCGCGCCGGTTCTATCAATGCTGGGAGCGGCGTCCGCTTCCGTTCACGAAGAAAACGCGAAAACCGGAACGACTGATTGGCAATTAACGCGGGTGAAAATTAACGAGGGGGAATATCGAACTTCTCTGATCGAGGGCTACGCCTCACGACAGTCACTCTTTCCGGGAGAGGACATTTCGTTCTTTGTCAGCACGAAACCGGAACGGAAATTCACGATCGATCTTTATCGGATGGGATACTACGAAGGAAAGGGCGGACGCGAGATGACTCAGCTTGGTCCGTTCTCCGGAAAAACTCAGGCGGTCCCGGAAATTGGCGACCTACGAATCAGGGAATGTCAGTGGGAGGAAACGACCACGTTCACGGTTCCTGCTGATTGGCCAAGTGGCGTTTACCTGGGGAAGCTGACTACGATTTCAGAAGGGGCCTCCGATCCTTACTGGCAAAGCTATATCATTTTTGTCGTTAAATCGCGGAAGCCAGCGGACGTCGTTTTTCAGGTCAGCGACAATACCTGGCAAGCTTACAATCGTTGGCCGGTCAATGAATCTTTATACACTAATCCGGAGGGTGCCCAGGCTCCCGGTGTCGCCGTGAGTTTTGATCGCCCCTATGGCAAGTATGTTCAAATCTTTGACAATCCGCTTTCGATTGGATCGGGAGAGTTTTTGCTGTGGGAATTCCCGCTTTGCTATTGGCTGGAAAAAGAAGGCTATGAGGTCAGTTATGTTTCCAATTCTGATCTGGTCGACGGCAAGGCAATCGAAGGCGCCAAGGCCTTTCTCAGTGTGGGGCATGACGAGTACTGGGATACGAAACAGTATGAGACGATTCGCTCTGCGATCAAAAAGGGGATGAGTGTCTTGTGGCTTTGTGGGAATTCGGTCTTTATCGATTCTCCGTTCACCCCTTCTTCGAGTGGGGCTGCCAATCGCATCATCGAACGACGAGGCTGTTATGGAGAGCTGAGAGAAGACGAAACAGCGATCTACAGTGGAATCCTCGGAGCCCTTACGAGCACCGCTCCTGATGAGCGGGCGATTATGGGGGTTCGGTCTGTGGTCCCTTTCAATGGCGGCGGAGACTGGACCTGCCGCAATCAGGATCACTGGATCTTCGAAGGCACGGGGATGAAGAATGGAGAATCAATTCCCGGGCTCGTGGGTTGGGAGCATCATGGCGAACCTGATCCCGGGATTGATGGCCTCGAGGTACTCGCAGAAGGGAGCGTGTGGACCGGTGGCGGCCGTCAGGGTACATACACCTCGGTGATATTTCCCGGCCCAAAAGATAATATCGTCTTCAATGCATCGACCGTTTTCTGGTCTCAGGATCTCGCGAGTCCTCCGGGGCACTGGCTCCCGTGGTCACACAATTCAAGACCGCATGGTCCCGATCCGAGAGTGCAGCGAATGACAAAAAACGCCTTGGATCGCGCCTTGGGGAAAGGGTAGGAAGCCTCCATTTACATCCAATTGGTGATCAGGGGGAGGCTAAGGTTCCCAGTGGAAGGTGAATTTCAGGTAAGAGATTCCCGCGCAGAGTCGCACTGCCCGGACCGAGCAAAGCGAGGATAAGAAAGGTGCGAAGCCAAATGCAGAGCCTGCTGAGGAACGATGCGGGAATAAAGCGGCAGAGAATTAGAGGAAAAACTCTGCGTCTCTGCGTCTCTGCGCCTCTGCGTGAGCCTTTCCATTTCGCGCTGTATCGAAAATCGCGCGCCACCCTCTTTTCCGTCTCGGGCGCAGTTGTCCCCTCAGGTCCTTTTACGGAACCTTCAATCATCGACACTCCCCCGGCTCAAAGTTCACTCCATGGCGCAAACACACCGATGGAGAGATTGCGGAGGGGCATCATTTCCGCCAAGCTGGACGGGAGCTGCAACGAAATGAATAAACCCGAATCCCGTTCCAACCGCCGCGATCCGGCTTCGTCGTCACCGAACTCCAGTGCCACAAGCGCGGGGGCAGGCGATCGAGGGATGGCGGGGAAGCAGACGAGGCGTGTCGCACCGACGAAAGCTGAGACGGCACTTTTACCCGCCTTCGAGGGACTTTCCCCCGACCAGATCCATGTGCCTGCGACCCGTGCCGAGTGCGAGAGCGCGGCCGCCGAAATTTTCGCGGCAGGTCTTGGCGGATTTGATACCGAAGCGAGGCCGACCTTCCGGGCGGGACAGAAAAGCGACGGCCCCCATGTCGTGCAATTCGCTCTCACCGACAAAGCTTTCATTTTCCAGCTTCATCGGAGTGAGTGCGAGAAAGCCGTCGCCGATCTCATCGCCTCCGAGGAGGTTCTCAAAGTGGGCTTCGGGTTAAAGAACGATAGAGGGCAGATTCGGAGCCGGCTCGGAATCACCCTCAACCACGCCCTCGATCTCGATCAAGTCTTCCGCAAGCAGGGCTACGGAGGACAGATCGGCGTCCGTGGCGCGATGGGCGCTCTCCTCAAGCAGGGCTTCAAGAAATCCAAATCGATTACGACGAGTAACTGGGCGTCTCTTGAACTCCGCCCCACACAACTGCGCTACGCCGCCAACGACGCCTTCGCTGCGCTGAAGATCATGGAGGCACTCCAAGCGGAAGGCCTTCTCGAGCGGTGAGCACGTTGGGAAATCCCATCAAATTACCTGGCGACTTTCCCGGTATTCTCCAGCGCCTCATGCCTCATCAGGATTTCGCGGCCGAGACGATTAACCTCTTTGATGAGAGGGGTCGTTGCGACTAAACCGTAGGATGGAGTGGCACTCCGTCAGCGGAGCCCAAGAGCAAGTCGACGAGGACGGAATGCCATTCCATCCTGCGAGCGGGGCTGAAATGAGAGGGTGAGCCGGCCCTATTTTCCCGCAGTCTTCATCTACTCCCCTCAGATGTCTGATTTGACGGAGAGGCATCGGAAAACTTTGATGATGTGAGGTATCGCTGCGCCTGGCACCATTTTGACCACGGTCACAAATAGCCACCTCTGACCTCCTTATATGCTATTATTCCTCGTCCTTCACATTATGGAAATCACCAACAAAACGAAAAAGCCTCTCAGCGTTCCTCTTCCAGCCGGAAAGAAACTCTTTTTGAGCCCGGGGAAGTCCGGTCAGATCACCCAGAAAGCGGCCGAACGCCCTGCCGTGGTGAAGTTGGTTGAAGCGGGAGACGTTGAAATTTCTGAAGAAGGCGCGAAGCGACAGGGTGGTGCTCGTTCCAGCGGCGCCGCTTCCAGTGCCTCACGCGACGGTAGATCCGGAGCGATGCGGCAGTCCGGCGACAAATAAATTCCCGCTTTTGTCCGAGGGGGCTGATTTAGATTTTGAGCGTAGCGGAACGAATTCGGTATAGGCGTCAGGATTAGGGCTATTTTTAAATGGGCTGAAGGTCCAGTCGCACAAAGCCCGGGGTTTCAGCCCCGGGATTAAGAATAGCTAAGCTGTGCGACCTCATGGGTCGTGCGCAAACGCTGGGAACAGGGAGGATTCGCGGCCGACCCTTCAGGCCGGTTTCTTCGGGACTAATCACCCAGCCTTGAAGGCGGGATGCCACCCCGCCTAGGTGGTGTTCGCCTCATATCCGCCATCGAATGTCTTTTCGGCGTCGGTTTAAGTGGGGAGCGACCTCACCATGAAAGCGCTTTTCAATCGATCTCTCTTCGTCCTCTTTTTGATTTCACTCTGCGAAACCGGCTCCGCTCAAGAACTCGTTTCCAAGGTGATCGATCAAGGAAGCGAAGCAAAGAATCTCGCGGAGAATCCCGGGTTCGAGTTGGCGTCTCTTTCTCCGGATCCAAGGGGGAGAAAATGGGTCTTAAAAAGTGGTGATCGAACACCGGATCATTGGAATCTTTCCCCGGCATTTCCGGGTGAGTTGGAAGTCATCGAATCGGCGGCGGCGGAGGGAGAGCGATTCCTTCGGGTCACGGCCGGAAAGAGCCGCGCCGCACACCTTTACCAAGCTTGCCCGCAAATCGTGCGTGGCCGGGTTTATGAAATCTCACTTCGGTATCAGGGAGGGCCAGTCAATCTCGAGATGTATGAATACGATGCGGAGGGAAACTTCGTTGGTGAACCCGTCTTCGCCAAAAGCGGCGCCACCTCAGGCAATTCGTGGCAGGAGATAGTCGGCTACTACATGCTGCCGAAAGGAGTTGTCAGAGCCTCGTTGGCAATGGTCGTGCCTCCCGGGAGCAGGACCGATCTCGACGATCTGCGAATGATTGGTTTTGAGCGTTCTTCCGAAAAACTGAATGTGCGGGATTTTGGTGTGAGCGGATCGAGCTATGAAACGCTGGCGGACACGACTGCGGGTTCACCCCTCGTCACGGTTGAGAATCCCGGTGATTTTCAAGTCGGGCACGAAGTGATCGTTTCCCGATGCAATCCTCACTTTTCTGACGGTCTCGTCTGGGCCGAATCAAGTGAAGGTAGTCGGGAAGGAGATTTTAGGGATCAAGTCGAGCTGCGCGGATACGATGGGAGTGCGGGCAAACGGGCCCCTTATATTCTGGATTTCAAAGGAGCATCCCCTCCCACTTTCCGTTGGAGCGATGATCTGGGTCAAAGCTGGAAAGAATCGAGCGAGGTAACGAGCCGCTGGCAAAAACTGAATGCCGGAATCGAAGTCAAGCTGCCCCATTCAGAGTTCTGGAAGAAGCCCCGATTGGTCAGCTTCACTGCCGGCGATCATTTGCTCAGTCAGGTTGATAAAATCGAGGGGAAGACCCTGACACTTGCTCATGCAGTTCCCCTTTCTGCGAAAGGGTGCGTCGTTCAACACAGCGATAGTGGCCCTCTCCAGCGCGCCTTTGACCGGGCCGTGGGTGAACGGCGAAACGTCTATATTCCGATCGGACATTATCGCCTGAGCTCAGGCTTAGTCCTCAATAATCCGGACGGTATTTCGGTCGAGGGGGAGAACGAAAGCAATACCGTGATCGAGCTCAGCTATGGACAGGGCGCCTGCATTACGGTTGAGGGCGGCAGCTCGGTATCCCTGCGCCGCCTGAGTTTCCGCGGTTTCAGTAGTTTTTCCGAAATGAAGAAAATGGCGTACCTGCCCGCCGAGGGCTATCCGCATATGTGGGGATTTTTTGCCGAACATTGCAACGCGATTACCTTTCGCTCTCCCGAACGTGCCCTCGTCGAAAACTGTCACGCCACGGGAATGTCGGCTGAATGTTTTTATTCCGGGAGTGTCAGTCGAAAAGGAAACAAGAAGCCGCCAGCGCACTATCAAAAAGCGATCACCTATCGCGATTGCACGGTCAGTGACTGCGCTCGAAACGCCTTCAATAACAATGATTTCGCCGAGAACACATCGGTGATCAATTGCCGCATCGAAAACATCGGAGGCTGCGCCTGGGAGGGCGCCTCGCGTTTTGTGAAATTCATCGGAAACTATGTTACCAACGCGGGGCCGGTTGCGATGGGGAATATCCGCTCGCGCGAAGAACATTTTGATATTCTGCCATCAGGTCAGCACCTCGTTTCCAACAACACCTTTGAGGGAAATCTCGCCTACGGAAACAGTTACATCGTTGCCTCTGCCGGCGCGACCCCGGTGATCATCAGCAACAATATTTTCGTGAACCTGAACGCCTCCGCGATCGAAGTCTCGGGCCATGGAAATGCGAGGCACCTGCCTGCGGGCAATGTCATTATCACGGGCAACGCAATTGATCTCACCTGCGTTTCCGGTGAATCGCGCACCCGGTTTGGGATCAGTGCATCGACCAATGACAGCACGATCAGCAACAACCAAATTTATACCCGCAAGGGTATTGACCCGAAGACGACAGGAATCCTTCTCGCCGAACCCGCTCATAATCTTGTCATTCACGACAACACGATTCGCGACTGCCAAACCGGGTTGGAGGCGATTCGGATCAAAGGAAGCGTTGGTGAAATCATCGACCCGCGGACTTTCAAATCAAATGGCCGAATGCCCTGGCCTCGTCGGGATACCTATCGGTTTCGGGGCTATCAAATCGTCTGGATTCCGAATCCCAATGAGCCGGACACACTCGTGGACGGGCCGATCATTGATACCTTTGATCCCGACAAGGGCGTTTTTCGTTTGCGCGAAGACTTTGAGCTGAAGCCCAATGCCGTCTTTGTGGTTCGTGCCCCTCAGGGGTTCTCCTGGAATATCCACGACAACCTCATCAGCGATTGCGCTCAGGCATTTAAAATCGATGTCTTCGGGGGAGCGACCGCGGTATTTTCTGATAATGTTATGAAAGGGGGGAGCGCTCCTCATAAGGCAGCGAATCTTCCTCCTGAAATCCGCGGCCAATTTAGACGGACGAATAATATCTATTCCGGAATCAAAAAACCTGAGTAGGTCGAATCAGACCCTGTAGACCCGGCGAACGAACTCTGTCTGATCAATCGTTTACCCGAAATGACGTGGATCGGGTGAGCCTCTCTCTGGAGAAATAGCCCCGCGAATGTCACAACTAGTCGAGAATTGGGACCCCAATTAACGACGAAAAAAATGAAAAGATTTATCCTCCCCCGGCTTCTGGTCGTGATTTTGAGTGTCGCCGCCTCGATTCAAGTACCCGTTGATGCCGCTGAAAAGACAAAGCCCAATTTCATCATCATCTACACCGACAATCTCGGTTACGGCGACATTGAGCCCTTCGGTTCGACGGCGCATCGGACGCCGAATTTGAATCGCATGGCGAAAGAAGGACGGAAGTTCACTCATTTCAGCGTGACCGCCGGCGTCTGCACGCCTTCGCGATCGAGCATCATGACAGGGTGTTATTCGCAACGCGTCGGGATGCACGACAATCCGCGTGATGGCTGGGTCCTGCGACCGGTTTCGCCTTACGGTTTGAACCCGGACGAAATCACAATCGCCGAAGTTTTAAAAAAGCAGGGTTACGCCACCGCAATAGTTGGGAAATGGCACCTCGGCGATCAGAAGGAATTTATGCCGGCAGCGCAGGGCTTCGATTATTTTTTCGGAATCCCCTACAGCGACGACATGACCCAGGAAGCGGGAATCCGAAACGCCAATCGCAAGAATCCGCGCGCTCCGGCGATCACAGATTCCCCGTGGCCGCCTCTTCCTTTACTTGAGAATAACAAAGTGATCGAGGCCCCGGTGGATCGCAATGGCCTCACAAAACGTTACACGGAAAAAGCGAACGAGTGGATTGAGCAACACAAAGACGAGCCGTTTTTCCTCTACTTTCCACAAGCGATGCCGGGAAGCACGAGCACGCCGTTTTCGAGTCCTGAATTTCGCGGAAAAAGCGAGAACGGCCCGTGGGGTGATTCGATTGAAGAACTCGATTGGTCACAAGGTCAGTTGATGGACAAACTTGTCGAGTTGGGGATTGAAAAAAACACGCTCGTGATTTGGACCTCTGACAACGGGGCACCGATTCGCCCCGAGCCCGGAAACATCGCGAGAGGATCGAATCAACCGCTGCATGGTCGCGGCTACACAACCTCCGAAGGTGCCTTCCGGGTTCCGACGATTATGTGGTGGCCGGGCACCGTTCCGGCAGGAACGACAAGCGAAGAGTTTTGCACGACGATGGATTTGTTGCCCACTTTTGCGCGGATGGCAGGCGGAGAGGAACCGCAGGACCGAAAGATTGACGGTCACGACATTCGCCCGCTCATCCTCGGAGAGGCCGAAGCAAAAACTCCCTACGATGCCTTTTACTACTACGATGGTGTCCAGCTTCAGGCGGTTCGTTCAGGGCCATGGAAGCTATTTGTGCCATTGGAGGATTTCAGAAATCATCCGCACTTTTCGAGGAAGAAGAAAGATTCGGGAGAGCCGCTTTTATTCAATGTTGTGAGCGACATCGGTTGCGAGAAAAACGTTGCGGGTCATCATCCTGAAATCGTCGCGCGCTTGACGAAACTGGCGGAAGCCGGTCGCGCAGATCTCGGCGACGGAAAGAAGCGCGGCTCCGGACAACGTTCGATTGGGAAGATGGAAAACCCGGTTCCGCAGTTGCTTAGCAATTGATCAGGCTTCTCGAGAAAAATTCTCAATCCACCTGCGGATCAATCAAAAGGTCGCTCGCGGCGTCATCCCGGTATGGGATAATTGCCTGGTGCCGAAGATGGCCGGAAGGCCCCTTTGATGGGGTGGAAAACTTCCGGAGGGCATCAGAATCCAACGATTCGAGATCCGTTCATACTGAAGTCACGTCGTAGTCGAGGATAAGATAACCTTTTCGTTTGGTAATAATGTCAGGGTGGCGGAATGGGGGTGTCACGGGGAAGCGACTCTACCCTAATCAGAGTAACGGGCGATCGCCTCTCCCAGCTGCCGACCCACGGTCTGATATCCCCCGGTCGTGCTCGCCGCTGTGTTCCAGGATGTTTCCAGAGTGACCGAAACGGCGGGTGTTCCGAGTCGGGCGACCCAGTTTTTGCTAATCGTGGTCCAGGCTTTGGGATCATACTTAGGGCCGGACTCGATGACCCTTCCGGTGAAGCGGAGCGGGCCGGTGATCTCGGTTTTTGCGGCATCGAGAAAGAGGGTGAGGTTTGACCTCGCTTCGGAAGATAGAATGGCGGCGGGGGGAACGTAGAAATACGGAAAGAGGTCGTTGGCGCCGGGGTTGTGCAGGTCAATGAAGATAGCCAGGCGGCCGTCTCCGGCGGCGGCCCGGAGTTCTTTTTGAGCAGCGGCGACGGCATTCCAGTGAGGGGCTTCGCTCCAGTCACGGTTGTGATCCTGCGGCTTCTGACTCTTTCCTCCGGCACCGCGATGTACATTGTCGATGTCAGTGATCGGGACAAAAACGATCTCGTGATTCTTGCGAAGCCGCGATGCTTCCGGCGTATCCGAAACGATCCATTCGGCAAACCCCTTGCTCACCCAGCTCGCGCCGGATTCCCAGGCGTGCTGCCGGGCCTGTACCCAGATTAATGGTTTGCCAACGGTGCCGATTCGCACCGCTGGCGTATCGCGATCCTCCCGGGTGCGGCAAAGGGAGAAAGCGGTCGCGTCATCACCTGTTGCCGCGAGTTTTTCGACGAGGGCTTTGGCATCGCCCGGCACGAAGGGCGGGCCCCACGCGACGAGTGCGGTTTCGGTTTCGAATCTCAGCGGGTAGCGGATACGTTTTCCGACCCGTGTTCCTTCTTTGCTGTGTTGCCAGGTTTTTCCGCGATCAGAGCTGAAGGAGGCTCGTTTCGGAGTGGCCCAGGGGGCATCACCAAGATCAAGCGTGATTTCTTTTCCCGGAGTGATTCCGGTGAAGCGAAAATACCACCAGCAGCGCCAGCCTCTGTCGGGGTGATGGGCGGGATTGAGTACGACTGTGTTACTCGTTTGATCGATCGATACGACTTCACCGGAGCCGCCGGGAAAATCGGTGTGCACCGCCAGTTCGGCAGGAGCCAATCCCGGAATCGTCAAGGTCGCAGCGAGAAACAGAAAAATCTTCATCATTTGGCGTTCGGTGGGTCTTGGGCTGAAATACGGCTCTTGAGAAACGAACCGTTATGAGGGAGTCGAGAAGGAAAGCGAATGATCGACAAGGTTCACGGCCCTGTTTTGTCGCATGGGTAGGCATGCCGTGGGAACCACAAATGTAAAAAACTTCAGTCGAACTTTTTTTAGGGCGGGATTTTTAGCTCCCGGATTCATGATCAAGGCAGACGATCCTGTGAAAATGCTGCGGCTGAAGAAGCCCTCGGAATAGAAGGGTAGAGCTTATACGGTTCTTTTCATTCTTCCTAATTGGCGTGCTCCTCGCGTGCTCTTCGCGTTAAAATTCAGATGGCTGGGCGAAGGTGAAATAATCGCCGCCCATTTCGTGAATCCCTCTCCGAATAAATCGGACACGATATTTCCTCCGCTTTTGCGTTCCTGTTACCTGCCCGGAATTGGTTGAGCTTGATTCATGCAAATTTCCCCCCGCGATCTCTCTCGAAGAACGGCTCTCGCTGCGCTCGGTCTCGCTCCTCTAGGCGCTGCCCTTGCCGATGCCGCTGAGGGGACTCCGAAACGGGTTCTTTTGCGCTCGTCGTGGCAGACTGTGAATATTGGCGACATCGCTCATACGCCCGGCGTCCTTCACATTCTCGAGAGACACCTTCCTGAAGTCGAAGTGACGCTTTGGCCTTCGAATCTCGACAACGGAGTCGACGCCCTTTTGCTCGCGCGCTTCCCAAAATTGAAGATCGCGAAGAAAAATACGCCTGAACTTAAAAAAGCTTTCGACGAGTGTGATTTTCTCCTTCATGGATCGGGCGCTTCGCTCGTTGCGGAGAACGATGTGATCAAGTGGCACGAAGAAACCGGAAAGCCCTACGGCATATATGGGATCACGCTTCCCCTGAAAAAATCGTCAAAGACAGCCGCTACTTCTGAAGAGGCGATGCAGAAAACGATCAAAGTCTTGAGCGGGGCGCAGTTTGTTTACTTTCGCGATTCCCACTCACTCGCGCTTGCGAAGGAGAAGGGCTGTGAGGCGCCTCTCATGGAATTCGGTCCCGATGGTGCTTTCGCTTGTGATCTGCGCGACGAGAAAAAAGCGGACGCTTTTCTCAAAGCGAATGATTTGGAAAAGGGAAAATTTATCTGTGTGATTCCGCGTCTCCGTTACACGCCTTACTGGACGATCAAAGAGAACGTTGCCTTCGACGAGGTCAAGCATGCCCGAAACGAGGCGATGAAAGAACACGACCACGCGCAGCTCCGTGAAGCGATCATCAAGGTGGTCGAAGAAACGGATCTCAAAGTGCTGGTCTGCCCGGAAGATCGCACCCAGATGGCGGTCGGAAAGGAAATGCTCTACGACCCGCTTCCTGACACGATTAAAAAACGCGTTGTATGGCGTCCCGATTACTGGCTTACGGGAGAGGCGATCAGCGTTCATGATCAGAGTGCGGGACTTTTCGGAAATGAGATGCACTCACCGATTATGTGCATCGGGCACGGGACTCCGGCAATCGTCTGCCGATGGACGGAGCAAACCAGCAAGGGTTTCATGTGGGAGGACATTGGTCTCGGCGACTGGCTCTTTACGACAGACAACGAAGAGGAAATGCCGGGGATTGTGCCTGCAGTCCTTGCGATGGCGAAGAACCCTGAGGCCGCTCGTGAGAAGGCAGCGAAAGCGAGAGCCTTTGTCGAAAAACGTCAGAAGGAGACGATGGCTCAGTTGCGGATCGAGTTGGATAAACTCTGATTCGAGGACTCACTGATCCGGGCAAATTAGGGTCGTCGAAAAAGGTCTCTCTGCGCCGTGACGGGATCACCCTGACTTTTTTCAACCATTTCAGCCCTGATCAGGCCATGGAGTCGGAAGATCGAATGTGATAGTCGTCCCTCCATGAAAAGAATGCGTTTCGCCCTACCCTTCCTTCTCGTCCTTTGTCTTTTTGGGGGGCTCGCTCTCGCGCAGAATAAGAAAGGGAAAAAAGAGAAAGCACCCCCGAAGAAGGAATTCTACTCGGGGCAGCCGATTAAAGCGCTCATCATTACGGGCGGTTGCTGCCACAATTATCTTTATCAGACATTTGCTCTGGGATCAGGCGTTCAAAAGGTCGCGAATGTGGATTTTGAAGTGATGAATGTTGGTGGAAAAGGGACCGATGCGAAGATTGATCTCTACGACGATCCTGATTGGGCCGGTGGCTATGACGTCGTGATTCACAACGAGTGTTTCGCGAACACCGCAGATCCCGAATACATTCGAAAAATTACCGACGCTCACAAAGGAGGCACTCCCGCTCTTGTGATTCACTGCGCGATGCACACCTACCGCGCCACCGAGATCGACGACTGGAGACAGTTCCTCGGTGTGACGAGCCGGAAACACGATCACCAGAGCAACTACGAAGTGAAGGTCGAAAAGGCTGACCATCCTGTCATGGCGGGCTTTCCGACAGACTGGGTCACACCGATGGACGAGCTTTACATCATCGAGAAGGTTGAGCCGACCAACACCGTTCTCGCGACATCAGTCAGTGAAAAAGATGGCAAGGCGCACCCCGTGATTTGGGCGAACGAATTCGAAGGAACGCGCGTCATGGGAACGACCTACGGCCATTCAGATGAAACTTTCGGAGACGAGACCTTTATCCGTATGCTCGCCCGCGGAATCATTTGGGCATCAGGAAAAGACGGCGAAGCGCATCCGCCTGAGTAAAATTTTGTTCAGAGTTAGTGAAGGGGCAGGGAGTGATTTCCCCTGCTCCTTCGCTAATATTTCCTGCCTTTATGGCACCGTTAGGGTCTCGTCGTGTTGCGGGTTTAAACGACCGCGGTAGGAATTAAGTTCGAGACCCGAGGCGTGACTTCGCTCTCCGGCGGTTCCGAAGTCACCTGCGATCCGAAGGCGTCGCCGCTGATTCCGTGTTTCCACAGATGGCCCGCGGCCGGTGTGGAATCCGCTTTTCGGTTATCGCGGCCCGGGAACTGCCCGAACCCTAAGCGATTTCAGCGAGCGTCTTCTCGATCAGCTTTTTCGTGCCGATGACTCCGGCAACGGGATCCGACTTCCCTTCGAACTCGATCCCGATGTAGCCTTTAAATCCGCCGTCTTTGACTAGGCTCAGCATCTTCGTGAAGTCGGTCTCCTTCGCGGAGCCATCCTCTTCGATGTGATGCACTTTTGCGCAGATGGCGCGTGCCCAGGGGAGCATGTCTTTGACGCCTTGATACTTGTCGTAGTCTTTGAAATTCCCGAAGTCAGGCAGAGTGCCGCAATTGTCGCGGTTCAAAGTGGTCATGAGATCGGCGACCCACTTTCCATTACTTGAGTGATTGCCGTGATTTTCGACAATGATGTCGATCCCAATCGGCTTCGCGATATCGCAGAGTTGATTGAGCCCGTCGATGGCCTGTTTCTTGACTTCAGCCGGATCGCCGGCGGAGCGCACGTCGACGCGAACGGAATGACATCCGAGCGCCTTGCAGTTTTCCAGCCAGGGCTGGTAGTCGGTCGCAGCGCTTTTGCGAATCGCGGCATCGGCATCGTCGAGCGCCCGATCATTTTTTAAGAGCATGAGCTGATTCTCGACCCCGAGATCGTCACAGCGCTTTTTCAGGTCAGCAAACCACGCGGTGTCGTTCACCTTTTCCATGATGAATCCATTGTAGTATTCGAGCGCAGAGATCCCGCACTTTTCGACTGCCAGCTTGGGGTAGTCGAGGGGATCGAGTTCCCCCCTTTTTAACATGCCGTTAAAGGAATACTGCTGGAGAGAGATCTTCAGCCAATGGGCCGTTTCACCGCTCTCTTTGCTGCAACCGGAAGCAGCGAGGGCAGCGATGCCGGCGAGAGGAACTTGTTTGAGGAGGCGTCGTCGTGAAAAATTCATGGGCTGAGGATTTCAGGTTTCGGCACTATCGGCAACGAGAAAAATCTCGAGAGGTGCTTCTCATTGAAGCGGAGGTTGAACTCGGTCCACCGCGCTTTCTTTTTACAAGTCGTCCCTATCACGACCGTGAATCCCGCCCCGCTTCCTTTGATTTCCTGACTACCGGAGTTCTTTTTTTCGAACTTAAGATGAAGTTCATTGGCTACCGGAGCTCATGAATCATTGACTCGGGGATGGTGCCTGAGCCCGAAGGCGATCACCAGAACAACGATGATGATAAAGAAGACGAAGAACTCCAGGGGCTATGAGAATTGAAGACTGAGCTGCGCCCCCCTCCAAAATGCCGAGGTGATGGCAAGGGAGCGAAAGGAATGACCGCTGTCGCGACACGACCCGGTTAGGTGCTCGACCTGACCCTGTTAAGTCGTGGATCTAAGCGGGTTGAATCGTGCGTTGTCATCACTTGCGGGACCGCTGAGAGGCTTTACGCTCCACGCCACCCAAATAAGAGACATTTAATCATGGCACAGCGACGGAAACAGTTTCCTTTCGACGAGTTCGAACCCAAATGGCAGGGCCATTGGGAGGACCAAAAAACCTTTTCGGTACCCAATCCGGGCGATCCGGGATTCGATGCTTCGAAGCCGAAGTATTATGTGCTCGATATGTTCCCTTACCCCAGTGGGGACGGGCTTCATGTGGGTCACCCCGAGGGCTACACTGCGACCGATATCGTGACGCGTTACAAGCGGATGATGGGCGCAAATGTCCTCCACCCGATGGGCTGGGATGCCTTTGGGTTGCCGGCGGAGCAACATGCGATCAAGACAGGTGAGCATCCGCGCATCAATACGGAAAACAATATCAAGAACTTCCGTCGTCAGCTCAAAAGCCTCGGTTTTGCCTACGATTGGGATCGCGAGGTGAACACAACGGATCCGAACTATGTGAAGTGGACCCAGTGGATTTTCCTCCAGCTCTACAACTCTTACTATTGTGAAAAAGACGATAAGGCGAAGCCGGTTTCCGAACTCGAAGCCGAGGGTCTGAGCCGCGAAGAGGTCGACGAAAGGCGTCTCGCCTATGTCGCGGAAACACCGGTGAACTGGTGTCAGGGCTTGGGCACGGTGCTCGCCAATGAAGAGGTCATCGATGGGAAAAGTGAAGTCGGTGGGTTTCCGGTTGAGAGACGTCCGCTCAAGCAATGGATGTTGCGGATCACTTCCTACGCGCAGCGTTTGATCGACGAACTCGAAGGCCTCGACTGGCCGAGCGGAATCAAATTGCTCCAGAGCAACTGGATCGGCCGCAGTGATGGCGCCGAGGTCGAGTTCGCGATCAATCGCGAGAAGGTCACTGTTTTTACGACCCGTCCTGATACCCTTTTTGGCGCGACCTACATGGTTCTCGCCCCGGAGCATCCGCTCGTCGATCGCATCGCGACGGATGAGCAGAAGGAAGCGATCGCGGCCTACAAAGTGGCGTGTTCCTCGAAGTCAGATCTTGAGCGAACAGAGCTGGCAAAAGAGAAGTCCGGCGTTTTCACGGGCGCTTATGCGATCAATCCGGTGAATGATGAAAAGATTCCTGTCTGGATCGCTGACTACGTCATGATGAGCTACGGCACTGGAGCGATCATGGCGGTGCCGGCGCATGATGCTAGAGACAACGAGTTCGCTGAGAAATTTGAGATTCCCATCATTGAAGTCGTTGAGGCGCCTGAAGGAAACGCGGATAAGTGTTTTACTGGAAATGGCACGGCGGTGAACTCCGGTTTCCTCGACGGTCTTTCCACGCCTGAGGCCAAGGAAAAAATCGCTGAATGGCTCGAAGAAAAAGGTCTCGGTAAAAAGACGATCAACTACAAACTCCGCGACTGGCTCTTTTCACGCCAGCGTTATTGGGGTGAGCCCTTTCCTATCGTCTGGCGCGACGGTAAGCACGAGGCACTCTCCGAAGACGAGTTGCCACTCCTGGCTCCCGAGCTGGAAGACTACAAACCGAGTGGCACACCTGAGCCGCTCCTCAGTAAAGCCACCGACTGGGTCAATATCGGCGATGGCCTGAAGCGCGAAACGAACACGATGCCTCAGTGGGGCGGGTCGTGCTGGTATTACCTTCGCTACTGTGATTCGCAGAATGAGAGCGCTCCGATCAGCAAAGAGGCTGAGGAGTACTGGCTCGGAAAAAATGGCAATCCCGGCGGCGTCGATCTCTATATCGGTGGCACCGAGCACGCGGTTTTGCACCTTCTCTACGCTCGCTTCTGGCACAAAGTTCTCTTCGACCTCGGTCACGTTTCGACTCCCGAGCCGTTCCAGAAACTCGTGAATCAGGGGCTCATCATGGGCGATGACGGCCAGAAAATGTCGAAGTCGCGTGGCAATGTCGTGAATCCCGATGAAGTCGTCGAACTCTACGGAGCCGACTCGCTGCGCCTTTACGAAATGTTCATGGGTCCGCTCGAGCAGGTCAAGCCCTGGTCAATGAAAGGCGTCGAAGGGGTCTTCCGTTTCCTCGCTCGCGTCTGGCGTCTTGTTATGGACAGCAATCAGGAAGGCGAATGGGCTCTCAGTGAAAAGCTCGCCGAAAGCGATCCTGACAAAGCGACTAACAAGGTCGTTCACGCGACAATCAAGAAGGTCGGAGATGATATTGAGTCATTGAGTTTCAACACTGCGATCTCGCAGATGATGGTTCTCACGAACGAGTTCACGAAGCTCGATCAGATTCCGGTCTCCTCTGTCGTGACGTTGCTGAAAGTGTTGAACCCTTTCGCACCGCACATCACCGAAGAGCTCAATGCGATTCTCGCAGAGAAGTTTGATTCGGTCAGCGGGGACGATCTCTCGGGTCAGGATTGGCCGGCGTTTGATGAAGCGTGTCTCATCGAAGACGAGATCGAAATCGTGCTTCAGGTGAACGGGAAGGTTCGCGACAAGATCTTTGTGCCGAACGAAGCCTCAAAAGAGGAGGTCGAAAAACTCGCTCTCGAGAGTGAGCGGGTTCAGTCATTCATTGAAGGCCTAACCCTTCGAAAAGTGATCGTCGTTCCCGGTCGACTCGTGAATATTGTAGCGAATTAAGGCTCGAGGCGATCCTTGCTCCCGCCATTGCGGGAGTTGGTGAAAGGGCGCATAGTGAGAGTCGGTATTTATGCCTGCTAAATCACATCGCCCGGAGGTTTCCGTCGGTTTATTCGTTCTTGTGGGTTTTGTCCTTCTGGGATGGCTTCTCCTCCAGTTGACGCGGTCCGGAAATAATTCCCGCGGGGGCTATCCGATCACGGTCGAAGTTCGCGATGCCACGGGAATCAGGGATGGTGTTCCGGTTCGCCTCGGTGGCATTGATATTGGAAGGGTTTCTTCCCTACCTAAATTAAGTCGTGAGTCGACCATCATTGAGATCCCACTGACGATTTATCCCGACATTAAAATTCCGTCAGGTTCTGTCGTTCAAATCGCGAGGAGCGGTCTTATGGGGGATAGTTTTGTTCGTATTTTGTCTCCGGCCGAATCATCGGGGACTTTTATCGAGGAAGGATCCCGAATCAGGGCGGCGGAGACCAAAACAATCAACGATCTGACAACCAACGCCGGTTCTGCGATAGAAGAGGTCGAAACGACAATGACGGAGATCCGTGATTCAGTGGAGCATCTCAATGGGATTTTCACGCGGATTGAAAGTGGAATTCTGAACGAGGCAAATCTCAGCAATCTCAGTGAATTGCTCGCGGGGATGCGCAGGCTCTCCGATCAGTTGAAGAGTGCGACGGAGAATGTCGGCCCGTTGCTTGAGAGCACTTCAGATGCCATCACTGCGGTGAATAAGGCCGCTGAAACGGCGAATACGGCCTTTGCTACGGTTGATGGAACGATGCAGGAATTTAGTAAAACGCTCGAAACAATTAATCCAGCGGTGTCGGAGTTTGATGCCTCTCTCGACAGCCTGCGCGGTATGATCGCGACCGCTAACGCTCTGATGAGAGAGATCGACAAGGGCGATGGCCTCGCCAGCGCCTTGATCAATGACGATGCGCTCAAAGCTGATCTTGAAGAATTCGTGGCCAAGCTGAACAAAAACGGAGTGCTTTTCTATCCGAAAGAAAATAGTATTCTAGAGCGAAGTCGTTCGATTCAATCTACGAAACGGCCCTAGCCAACTCCATGTCACTTTTGTTTTTATTCAAGCGCTTTGAAATATGGCTCCTGCTCGCGGTCGTGGCAGGGCTTATCGTCGTCGCGTTTTCGCCGGAACAGATAGAGATTGAAATAGTGGAAGAGAAAAAAGTTCCGGTGCTTCTCGAAAAGAAAAGCGAAGTAAAGTCGCTGGAAGGCGCTGCGGCTGAGACGGGTCAACCTGAAGAGGAGCCAGCTCTGGCGGTGAAAGAGATCGTCGTGCGTCCTGACGGGATCGGGAGAGTGGTTGAGGTCACCTTGTCAGGTCGGGCGACCAATGGAGAGGAGACGGTCATCAATCATGATACCCTTCGAGCGGTGACTTCCGCAGGTGAACCGGTGGGTCGCTTTTTTGAACCTTTTCGTGAGGAAATGACTTTAAATCCGGAGCACGCCTCTTTGATTACGACCCGCTGGTGGCTCGAAAAGCCGACTGACTCTATTTGGTTGGAGTTTCAGGGACAACGTGTAGAAGCTGTTCTTCCCTGACTTTTCTACCCGCCTATGACCAAAAAGCGCTCACGGTTTTTACTCATTAATAACAACAACACGCGGACCAAATTCGCGTTGGCGTCAGATGACGGGCTCGTGGCCCACCAATCGATTGCGACCGCAGAGGTGTGCGCTGAGAGTGTTGCGTCACTATTGGCGCGTTGGGAATACGAAGAGGTTATTCTCGCCTCAGTAGTTCCCTCCAGTGTTGCTGCGTTAAAGGAGGCACATTCCGGATCAAGGCTTGTTGAAGTGTCTCATCGTATCCCTCTCGGGGTCGAAATCGACTTTCCTGATCCCTCTGGAATCGGGGCTGACCGTCTCGGAAATGCAGCCGCTGTGGCGGGTCAATATCCGGGTGAATCCGTCATCGTCGTTGATTTTGGCACTGCGGTTACCTTTGATATTGTCGATGCAAGGCCCGCTTACATTGGAGGCGTAATCGCTCCGGGGCTCGATGCGATGCGGCATTATCTGCATCAGCGCACCGCTCTGCTTCCTCAGATTGAGATCTCACGTCCGACCTCAGCGATCGGAAAATCGACGATTCATGCGATGCAGTCGGGAGGGTTTCATGGCTATCGTGGGCTTGTCCGCGAAATTCTCCTTCAGATTGAGAAGGAGACGCAATTGCCTTCAAAAGTGATTGCGACAGGCGGATATGCGAGTTTGATGGCAGAGGATTTCCCCGAGATCGAGAAAGTCTCGCCTTACCTGACGATGGAAGGGCTTCTTCGAATCGCACAGATCAATTTTTTATGAGTAAAAAGCAGCAGGCTATAGGTGTGGATTTCGGGGGGACTTCTGTGAAGCTCGCCGTCGTTGAAGGAGCTGAATTGGTTTCTGATGTGCACCGCATCCCCACCCAGGACTTTAAGGATTCTGAATCGCTTATCGAGCGGATCGTTGTTGAAATTGACGTGTTAAAGTCCGCTTTTCCCTCCGTTGAGGCGATCGGGTTTGGTGTTCCCGGTTCCGTCGATTTTGCGGCAGGAGTGACTTACCATCTCACCAACGTTCAAGGTTGGGCTGAAGTTCCGCTGCGTGACATCATGACGGAAAAAACCGGGCTCCCCGTGGTGGTGGAGAACGACGCGAACTGCATGTGTTTTGCCGAATGGAAATATGGCGCTGCGGAGGGTTTCGAACACGTCATATGCGTGACTCTGGGAACCGGGGTCGGCGGAGGCTTGATTCTGAATGGTGATCTCTATCGAGGGAGTCAGTATGCCGCTGGTGAAATCGGTCAAATGAGCATCGATTACCAAGGCGTCACGGGTCCGTACAACAATACGGGAGCACTTGAACGCTACATTGGGAATCGACAGATCACCGAATGGGCGGGCCGTCTCTATGATGAAGCCGGGGTTGCGAGGCCTGATGATATTTCTCCCGAAAGCATCGCTAAACTGGCTCAGGGTGGCGATCCGATTGCAGGTCAGCTCTGGAAGAACGTTGCGAGCTGCCTCGGTTCCTGCCTCATGAGCACGGTATTTTTACTCAATCCGGATGCGATCGTGATCGGAGGGGGCGTGAGTTACGCCGGTAATATTCTTTTCGAGCCGCTCAGGGAATACCTCGAAAAATCACTTCCAGCCGAATGCTTCGCGCATCTCGCGATCAAACACGCTCGTTTCGGAAATACCGCCGGCATTATTGGCAGTTCCGCTCTCGCACTTTCAATTTCTAAGTCGTAGGATACCGCACCGATGGCTTCTGATAAATCGCTCTCATTGCTCCGTGCGAGCCTCATTATTTTCCTTGCCTCATTGTTGCTTGGTTCCGCGGCAATGTACATACAGTTCGGTATTGTCTCTGTGCTCGTGCTTTGGAATTACAAGTGGTCTCGATTGAAAGATACGGGGCTTGAAATCATAAAAGTGTCGAAACCCGCCTGGGTAATGTGGCTGCTCTTCACGGTCATTTTCGCGATCACGCTCGTCGCGAATCAATCGGTATCGATTTCTGAAATAGGAGAATTAAAGTGGTTGTTTTTCCCCTTCGTGTTCGTGATGGCCTTGCTCGGGTTTCTGAGAGAAACGCCGTTTAGGACAATGGAGAAAGTGGCAATCGCGTTTCTTTTCCTTGTTTCCATCTATTCGTTGGTCGATTCGGTCTATCAGGTGATAACGGATGAAAATATCGGTCGCCTTCTACTTTTTGATGAGCCTTCTATCTCTTCAAAGCGAGGTGCAGGATTGCTGAAAAACCCGATTCCATTCGCTCATGTCGTGGGTTCGCTATTTTACCTAGGCATTGCAGGGGCTATGATTTCCTATTCAAAAGGCAGCCAAAAAGTGGCCTTCATTTTCGCTGGGCTTTCCTTACTATTCTTTCTTTGTGTGCTGACGAGTCTTGCTCGTGGAGCGTGGCTTGCGATCGCTGTCACGGCCTTGTTTTCTTTGATCATTACTCCTAAAGCTTTTAAAAAAGCAAACCTCATAGGATTGGGAATAGCCGCCTTGTTTGGCGCAGGAACGCTGGCTTTCAATGGCATGTTATTGCTGCGGTTTCTTTCCGCATTTGATCCGAATGAGGAGGCTAATTCGGCTCGTTTGCACCTCTGGAGGAGCAATTGGGAGATGCTCATCCAAAACCCTTTCGGAATTGGATTTAACGCAAATGACCTCTTACTTCCGGAGAAACTCGCGGAACTGGGATTTCCCGCTAGTTCGTTTCTAAGCCACCCTCACAATGAGTATCTTGATTACGCTGTTGCGACAGGTTTCCCCGGGATAGGACTCTACGTCGGGGTTACGGTCTGGTTGTTATGCTTCACTGTCAGAATGCTCCGGCGTGCCAATTTGAACGGGAGCGATCGGGAGATGTTTCTTCTCACTTCTTCTGTATTCATCCAGTCTTATTTGAACGTTTGCGCTCTGACCGATCAGTTCACGACTCCGGGGCGCTTTCTTATCTGCCTCGCCTGGGCGGTTCCGCTGGCAATCGCGGTTAAGAATCGAAATGCTCAACCGGTTTTAAATTGAAGACGGCCCTATCTCTTCGATCGGTCTTGCGGCTCCTGAGGTTTTGTTCAAGTGATTTTCGGTTCAGGCGAACAATCCAACCAAGGGCTTGCCTTTGTCGGCGAGGGTGAAGGGGCGCATGCTCGGGGAGTAGAGCACTTGATCGAGTGGAAGGCCGAGGGCGTAGCCGATCGTGGCGTTGAGGTCCGGAATTTTGACGGCGTTTTCTACGACCTTTGAACCGCGTTCGTCGGTTTTTCCGTAAACTTGTCCACCTTTGATCCCACCTCCGGCAAGAAGACAACTGAAGGCCTGCGGGTGGTGGTCCCGTCCTTCGTTCGCATTGATCTCAGGCGTCCGGCCGAACTCTGTCGCGAGGACGACAAGGGTGTCGTGCAAGATGCCGCGACGTTGAAGATCGATCAGCAAAGTCGAAAGCGCTGCGTCGAGCTTTCCGGCCATGTCCGGCACATTCACAAAATTCGAATTGTGAGTGTCCCAGCTTCCGAAGGAGACTTCGACGTGGTTGACCCCATTCTCAGCGAGACGGCGGGCGAGAAGGCACCCTTGTCCGAAGGCATTGCGACCATAGCGTTCTTTGAGGCCATCAGGCTCTTGGGCTAAATCAAAGGCGGCAAGATCTTTGCTCCGCATCAGCTTGATCGCATCATCGTACATGTCGGTGTAGGCACGCACATTTTTCTGGTCGTATTTTTCGACAAAAGGAGCATCGAGCTGCTCAGCGAGATCGCGGTGAAAATTGAAACGTTCTTCGTTCATGCCGCGCGCCATCGCGCTGTTCTGCAGTCCCCCTTCAGGATCACGAACGGCGAGGGGGGAGAGGCTGCTTTCAAAAAATCCGGAGCCGGGATGCTTCGAATCATTCCCGATGAGCACGTTGCCGGGCAGGGCGGGATTGTTCCTCCGGTTGAACTTCAGCGCCCACGCTCCCATCGCGGGATGGCGAATCGAGCTGCGCATCTCGTAGCTCGTGTGCATGAAGTAGTTGCCCTGCTGATGCGCCCCCTGTGTCGACGTCATCGAATTGATCACCGCGAGATGCTCGGCCTGACGGGCGAGCAGTGGGAGGTTGTCGGAGAGCTTCATCTCGTCAACCGGGGTGTCAATCTGGCCGGTTGCTCCCATGACTTCGTTCTTTCCCTTCGGGTTGAGCGTGTCGAGATGAGACATTCCCCCGGTCATGTAGAGATAAATGACGCGCTTGGCGGTAGGGATCTGCCTGAGGGGGGAAGCGCCGACGCCGGCGGCACCGCTGAAGTTAGTGAAGCCTGACAAAGCACTAACGCCAAGGAAAGATTTGGCAGCGTTCGAAACAAAACGACGACGGGAAAAATCGGTATTCATACTGTTAAGCAGGTAAAATGAGGTTCGGCCCGGCAGGGTTTGATTTACTGGATGAAAAGGAATTGGCGGGTGTTGAGGAGCGTCCAGATGATTCCTTTGACGGTGCCCGACTCAGGGTCAGCGGCCCATGCCTTGCGGAAAACGGTTTTTTCCTGAGGAGTGGGAAGGCGGCTCAACATTGAGAGATAAATAATCTCGAGGCGCTCGGGGAAGGTTTTTGTGGCCATGAGATCGCGGGTGATCACGGAGTATTGGCTCGTCATATCAGCAAGGGCAGGGCCGTTGAGAAGGGCGAGTGCTTGAGTGACGGAGGCCTGCTCGCTGCTGTTTTCAATTAGCTCGCGATCGCTTTGTCCGAACTCACGCAGAAAATGGCCGGGTGCGGTAGGGGAGTTCAGATTGGAAGCGCGCAGCATGCGGCGCGTCGTCTTGCTCGTGAATCCTTTGTAACGCTGTTTGTCTTCTTTGGACGTCACTTTCCAGTCGATCATTTCGCGAGCTTCGACTTCATCTCGGGCCTCTTTGATCGCTCTCTCCTCGTCGACGAACATTGCGTTCACGAGTTGGTCGACGATTCCGTCTCCACTCTCCTTGCCGAGGAGGGCGTCCATTCCTTCGCTTGCCGTTGCGTAATCCTTCAGAACGGTGGTGGTGAGATCATTGAGAAAGGCGTCACTTCTTTCTCCAGAGGCGGCCACTTCGACTTTCGGTTTCAGGGCAGCAAACTTTTTCTCAAGCCCTTCACGATAGACTTTTTCTTCAATCAAATTGCCGAGCTTTTTGCGAATTTCCCGCGCTTCACCGGATGCTTCACGGATTTTGTCGGGATCGCCTTCGAGGCGGGCCTCAGTCACTTTGGCAAAGGCGGCTTCGATTTCGGTTGAGAGATCTTTCTGGACTCGTGAGATTTCAATGACGTTGCGCATGAACTGGTTGGTGTCCTGGTCGTAGAGCGCTTCAGCAACGAGCTGAACTTCAGCGAGACGACGTTTTGCGAAAAGCTCGTGCCCCTCATTTCGATCGTCGGGATTTTTAACGGTTAGTGCGACGAGCGAATCCCATATCTGCTCAGCGCTCATTCGTCGAAGGATTGGCCCTGCAAAATGATATGGCGCACCGGGAACGGGCTCTTCGAAAGTCGCTTCGCGCTGATAAGCTTTCGTTCGATAGATCACTTTCTGGAACGCCTGAATGTCGTAGTCGAGTTCGATGAACAGTTCCGTGAGATAGGCCATCAGCTCAGGATTCGATGGCACAGTGTGATCTTTCAAATCATCAACCGGCTCGATGATTCCCACGCCAAACGCGCGTTTCCAAATGCGATTCGCCATCACTTTGGTGAAAACCGGGTTCTCCGCTGAAGTGAGCCATTCTCCGAATGCTTCGATTGTCGTTTTGCTGCCGCTCATGACCGCTTCATTCCCCATCAAGGTTGCGGGCTTGACGACCGACTTGGGTTTCGCGTCGCCGTATTGATAGTCGTGGGGAAGCCTCAGAGAGCGGTCCATCTCGTAGACGCTGCTGAAGCGTACCGGAATCAAAATCTCGCTCGTCGCTTTTTTCAGGTCCCGCATACGATCCGCGCCGGGCTGATTCTTGTCTTCGTATTTTTTCAACGCCTGGCGCGCGATGGAATGATTATTCGAAGTCACCATTCCGTAGGTGAAGGCGGAAAGTTGGTAGTAATCCATCTGGGTCCACGAATCGAAAGGATGATCGTGGCACTGCGCGCAGACGATCTGCGTTCCGAGGAATAATTGGGAGGTCATCGCGAGGTTATCGAGAGGCATTCCGTAGTCTCTGAGGTAGTAACCGACGGCTGGATTCTCCCACGAGTTGCCGCTCGCGGTGACGAGTTCGTATACCAACTCATCGTAAGGCATATTTGAACGGATTGATTCTTTGAGCCACTGCTCATAAGCCATCCCCGAGGGCGAACTTTGTCCATTACCGGCGATGTTGGTGCGGGCGCGGAGAAGATCTGCCCAGTAGTTGAACTGGTGAGAAACATAGCCCTCACTTCCGATCAGCTTTCCTACGATCTGAGCGCGCTTTTTCGGGTTCTTCGATTCTACGAAATCAGTCGTTTCGACTCGCGTGGGAATTCTTCCGATGAGATCCAAATAAACACGTCTCACAAAGACCGAATCATTTGTGATCTTGTTAGGCTTAAGTCCTTCCGCTTTCAGTTTTTGACTGATTAGCTGGTCGATCTTTACCGCTCGATTGGTTTCTGCCCCCGCAAAAATCGGAATCGCGACGAGGGCGGCGGCGAGGCAGATGGGGAATAGATTTCTCATAGGGAAAAGTCAGAACTTGTTACCTTATTAAACGCCTGTGGCCGTCGAAGGTTTCGACGGAATTACACGATTCTACGGGAATCCGATTGGCTGACTGAAAAAAGGGGGAGCGGGATTATGCCAGCTCCGCAAAAATAAGACGCCCTGCGCTGGTTTGAAGCGCTCCGGCAACGACGACCGCTTTGCGCTCTCCGATGTGAGGTTTTCCGTGATTCACAACGATCATGGTGCCGTCGGGGAGGTAGCCGACTGCCTGATGTTCGTCTTTGCCTTCCTTTATCAGCTCGAGATCGAGTTCGTCGCCTGGAGCCACGACAGGTTTCAGTGCGATCGCTAACTCGTTGATATTGAGCACCCCAATCCCTTTAAGCTTCGCGACTTTCCCAAGGTTGGAGTCATTCGTGATGATTCGGGCACCGAGGATATCAGCGAGCTGAATCATCCTGTCATCCACTGAGAGGCCATCGCGGAAGGATTCGTCATGAATTATAACATCAAAGCCATCCCGCGACTTCATCAGATTGAGTGAATCAAGCCCCCGTTTGCCTCGGCTGCGCTTGACCTCGTCCTGGCTGTCAGCCATTTTTTGGAGTTCTTCGAGAACAAACTTGGGAACGACAAGCGCTCCGCCCATGAACCCCGCGTCGCAAATCCCGGAGAGACGCCCATCGATGATGATGTTGGTATCAACCATCGTCGGAAAATCCTGAAGCGAATCCTGGCGAAAGCGGACATAGGGAATGAGAAGGGAGAATTCTTCACGCTTGCTTCGAAGAGCAAGCATCACCCCGATAAAGCCGAAGGCGAGGAAGACCGCGAGGTTAAAGATATTTCCCGCCAGTTCGAAGCGATCAAGACTGGCTTCGAAAAATCCGATGCGGGTCACCAACCAGGCGCAGAGTAGGCCGATGAGCAGCCCAAAGGTTCCATGGGAAAAAGACCGAATGCTGAGCGGACGCAGCATGATGTCGAAAACGATGATGATGGAAGCGAATCCGATTCCCAAAATGGCCCCAAACCACCAAATATGGGTCGCTACCCCGGTAGCCACCGTAGCGCCGACGAATCCTGACAAAAACAGGAAAAATATTCGTACAAGATTGAGTGAAGCGCCGGATTTCATGAAAAGTTATCTATCGCAAACCATTATACTCACAATAAAAGCTTTTGCGATCAGTCGTTTACGATGACATCGAGTCGGTCTACCGGCGACTGTGTGCAGCGACCCATTTCCCTCTGTGGAGAAAATTCTGAAGCGTGATGCCGGCCCCGGATGCCGAATCGGTGACCGCTTGGACCTGCGAAGTGAGGCACCCTGAGACGATTACTTCTCCGGGATCTGCAAGTCGGTCGGGAAAGGAAGGGAATAACTGAACGAGAAGATTGCTGAAGAGATTGGCCGCGATTAAATCGAATTTTCCCAGTTTCTCATCGTGGATCAGCTCGAGCACGTCTGCTTCGACGAACTGTATCTGATCTGAGCAATTGTGGGCGACCGCGTTGATGCGGGCGTAGTCGAGTGCCATCTCGTCATTCTCCACCGCAATAATCTCGCTTGCGCCGAGCTTGGCAGCGGCAACCGCGAGGATCGCGCTCCCACAGCCGAGATCGAGGAGGCGCCACGGTTTTGAGCCCTGTTTTTCCGCAAAATCGACGAGAAATTGGAGACAAGCTGCCGTGGTCGGGTGCGCTCCGGTTCCAAAAGCGAGTTGAGGAGGAAAACTGAGGATCGTTCGGTGTGGGTTCTCCGCCTGCAGGGCAGCGAGAATTGACTCATCGTTCGACTCCGTCACAATGAGCTGGTCTCGAATCTGAAGGAGGACCCCTGCTTCAGGCTCACCTGATCGGTGCCAATGCTCAGGTTTCAGTTCATTGATTTCGCCGCCGAACTTCGCCTGGAGCTCGATTCCGGCCTCCTCTGTCGTCGTGTAGCTGTTCAGTTGCCAGCGCTTGCTCTTGACGAGCTTTTCGGCGGTGTAGGCCACTTCGGCGACGACAAGTTTGGTTTCCCATTCGTCGAGTTGTTCGTCAGAGACGTATTTTGACCAGCGAAAGAGAGTTCCCATGTCGTCGTTTCGGAAAAACAGATATCAGAAAATAAAAAGACCGACCGGGGAAACCCTGGACGGTCTGACACACTTAACTTATCGCCCCATTGTAAAATGGAGCGGGTGAGGCGATTCGAACGCCCGACATCAACCTTGGCAAGGTTGCGCTCTACCCCTGAGCTACACCCGCATTCACCACCATTCGGCAGCGCGGACGGTAAGGTGGAGAGTTTGAGAGGCTTTTCAAGGGAATTTTTTCAAATTCGGGTAGCAACCAAAATGAGGAGAGCGTAAGCATCCAGTAGTATCCCAATGAAGAAATTCGGCAATAAACTCGACGAGATCCTTGAAGACAAGCAAGCGGAAGTAGAAAAGCTTCTTCCCCTGCAGGATAAATTGCAGTTCTCTGCTCAAGCCCGCGAGGATTTCAGATCATTTGCGACTGCCCTCGGAGGAGGCCTTCGGGAACAGGACGGGGATGAAGGCTATGGAACAGGCGAACTCGCTGTCATCGCTGAAATAAAAAAAGCGTCTCCGTCTGCTGGAACGATCTCAGCAAATTTTGATCCCGTTGCGATCGCTAAAGCCTACGCCGAAGCAGGGGCCAATGCGCTTTCGATTCTCACCGACGAAAAATACTTCCAGGGGCACCTTTCCTATATTAACCAGATTCGGGAGGTGGTCGATCTTCCGCTACTGCGCAAAGACTTTATCATTCACGAAGTCCAAATCTACGAGGCGATCGTCGCTGGCGCTGACGCTATTTTGTTAATCGTGGGAGCACTGGAGCAGGAGGAACTCGTTCATTTGCATGATATCGCGACCAACTATCAACTCGACGTCCTCGTTGAAGTGCACAATCTCGAAGAAATGGAGCGCGCCCTCGAAACCGATGCGCAGATTATCGGGATCAACAATCGCAACCTGAAGACTTTCGAAGTTGATCTGCATGCGACTGAGATGCTGAGCGAAGAAGTCGGTCCCTATCACATTCTTGTGAGCGAAAGCGGCATCTACACCGGCGAAGACACCCAGCGGATCCAATCCTGGGGTGCTGATGCGATTCTCGTCGGCGAGGCGTTGATGCGTTCCGAGGACAAGACTTTGAAGATGGCGGAGCTTAAAGGTATCTCCCCCAATTCGTTATGAGACAGTATCTGTCTGTTGTGCTTTTCGCCCTCGCATTGAGCACTCAGGCTTCCTTTGCCCAGCTCGTTGCGCAACCGGTCGAACTGACACCGCCGGAGGTGACCGCGAAAAGTGTCTACGCGGTCGACTTGTCGAATGGCCGGGTCATTTGGGAAAAGAACATCAATGAAAAGCGTCCCGTCGCGAGCACCCAGAAGCTCATGACGGCACTCATCATCGCCGAAGGGGGGAGCCTCGATGAAATGGTGCCGGTCAAAAGCACTGACGGTCGGGTCGAGCCGCGGAATATGTGGATCACTCAGGGCAGTTCTTACAAGCGGGGACTTCTTCTCGAGGTCATGCTGATGCGCAGTTACAACGACGTCACGAAGTGCCTCGCTCGTGACCGTGCCGGGAGTCAGGGCGAGTTTGCAAAACTGATGAATGCGAAAGCCGCTCAAATGGGAATGGAAAACTCCCACTTCGTGAATGCGCATGGGCTCACCGAAGAGGGTCAGTATTCATCGGCGCGCGACATGATGATTCTCGCGGCGGCGGCTTATTCCAATCCCGAGATTCGTCGCATCATTCGGATTAAAGACGCATCGTTTAAATATGAGGGAGGCAAGACCGTCCCTGTCAAAAACAGCAACGAACTTCTCCATACTTATTCCGAATGTGTCGGCATGAAAACCGGTTTCACCCAAGCGGCCGGGCGCTGCCTCATCGCGGCCGCGATACGCGGCGACAAGACTGTCTTGGCGGTCGTCTTAGGAAGCAACTTCGACGACGTCTGGACCGATTCGGAGACTGTGCTGCGCTGGTCGCTGGACAATTAGCCGGGTAAATGCCTTTCGCCGAAAGGCCCAATTAACGACGTTCGGGCAACGTAATTCCCTCGAAGCTTCTGCGCCTCGACGAGGCGCAGCTACCTTAGGCTCCCACCGAACCGTTTTTTGCGATCCATCCATTGAGGATTCTCGCTGAGACAAATTCGTCTGAGACGTAGAATGATTGGCTTGCTTCGAGAACGACACGGTGGCCGTTGGCTCTTGTTACTTCGATGTGGAGAGGGCGGTCGCCGGGGAACTGTGCTGCCGTGTCCTTGATCATCGAAATAGCGGAAAGCGTGTCGCGGACCGAGTCGAGTCGGAGGAGAACCGGTATCCCAAATGGGGCCGCGCCGGGGTCTTGGGAATGATGAGCGTTGCTGCCATTTCCATTTCCATTTCCAACGGGGTTAACGGAGTGGTTTCCGTTCAGGCGACCCGCAGGATCGACGGACATTTGCACGGCGTTGGGATCGGGCTTGATCTCGATGATTTGATCGGCGGTAAGACGATTCGTTTCGGTCCGCATGTCCTGCTCCACTTTTGCTTTCAGCTCGATGACCCGGCCTTTCTCGAGAAAGGGATTAACCTTTTGATAAACCTCGTTCCAGACCATCACTTCAGTGGACCCGGTGAAATCTTCGAGCAGGAGAATGGCAAAAGGCTTTCCTTCGCGCTTCGTGTATTTCACGGTCGCCTCGGAAATGAGTCCGGCGAATCGCTGGTTCTTTGACCCGGGTCTCATCGCGGGAAGATCAGAGATCGTTTTGTAGCCGCCTTTGTCGATCACGCTCTTATATTCGTCGAGAGGATGACCGGTCACGTAGAAGCCGAGAAGATTTTTCTCATGAGTCAAATACTCACGCTGATTCCACTCGACGCGATCTTCTTCGAGGACCTCGGGGCTGGCCGCCGCAGACATGAGTTCGTTCATGTCGAAGAGTGCGCCCTGTCCCGTCACGCGGTCCTTTTGCGCAGCACTGGAGCCGGCGATGATTTGACCCACTTTCGAAAAGAGGTCGTCGCGGCGCTCCATCGTAAAATCGAAGGCACCCGCCTTGATGAGGTTCTCGAGAATTTTCCGGTTTACTGATTTGCTATCGAGGCGGCTTGCAAAGTCTTCGATCGATTTGAAGGGCCCATTGGTCTCGCGCTCTTTGATCGCCACCTCCATCGCGGCACCTCCGACGTTCTTAATCGCGGCGAGACCAAAGCGGATCGATTGGCTGCCGTCCGTCCCGGTTTCGGGGGAGAACTTGAGTTTACTGCGGTTCACGTCCGGAGCGAGAATCGCATTGCCGATGCGCTGACATTCGGCAACGAAAATGGAAATTTTCTCCGTGTTGTTGATCTCGTTACTGAGGACCGCGGCCATGAATTCGACGGGGTGGTTCGCCTTGAGAAATGCGGTGTGATAACTGAGCAGGCCGTAGGCTGCGGAGTGGGATTTGTTGAACCCGTATCCCGCGAATTTCTCGAGCAAGTCAAAGATTTCGTTGGCCTGCTTTTCCGGAATCTTGTTCACGCGAGCGCACCCTTCGACGAACATTTCCCGCTGCTTCACCATCTCGGAGAGCTTCTTCTTTCCCATGGCGCGACGAAGTAAATCCGCCTCACCGAGTGAGTAACCACCGAGAAGGTTCGCGGCTCGCTGGACCTGCTCCTGATAGATCAAAATCCCGTAGGTCTCTTCACTCGCCTCTTTAAGAAGCGGGTGAAGGTAGGTCACTTTTTTCTTGCCGGTTTTCCGGTCGATGAAATCGGGAATGAGGTCCATCGGTCCCGGTCGGTATAGTGCAATTAAGGCAATGATGTCTTGAATTCGGTCAATCTGGAACTGGCGACAAAGGCTCATCATTCCACCTGACTCCAACTGGAACACCGCGGTCGTTTCCCCGCGGTTGAGAAGGTCGAAGGTCAACTTGTCGTCGAAGGCCTCGTTGTCGATTTTGAAATCCGGGGTGTGATCGTGGACCAGATCGATGGCGTCCTGGATCACGGTCAGGGTTTTGAGACCGAGAAAGTCCATCTTCAACATCCCCAGATCGGTGAGCGGGCTCATCGCAAACTGCGTCACGACCTCCCCTTCTTTTCCGCGAATCAGCGGAACGTGTTCCATCAACTCACGGTCGCCGATAACGACACCGGCGGCGTGAATACCGGTGCCCCGTGTGAGTCCTTCGAGGAAAGTCGAGTAGCGCCAGAGCTCGGCGATCGTCGGGTTGTTCTCGATCTCTTCGCGGAGCTCGGGATTTTTCTTTTTGGCATCTGCGAGGGTGATTCCGAGTTCGCCGGGAATCATTTTCGAGACGCGATCTCCTTCGGTATAGCTGAGACCCATGACACGGCCGACGTCCCGCACGACACTCTTCGCCCCCATCGTCTGGAAGGTAACAATGTGAGAGACGGCCCGCTCGCCGTACTTTTGACGCACATACTCGATCACCTCTGGTCGGCGAGTCTGACAAAAGTCGATATCAATATCCGGAGGGGAGACTCGCTCCGGGTTAAGGAATCGCTCAAAAATGAGTCCGAAGCGGATCGGACAAAGATCGGTGATCCCTAACACATACGCGACAATCGATCCCGCCGCGGAGCCACGACCGGGGCCGACGGGAATGGCATTGTCTTTCGCCCATTTCACGAAGTCCCAGGTGATGAGGAAGTAGGAGACAAATCCCATCTTCTCCATCACCCCGATTTCATAATCGAGTCGGGTCCGGAGCTCGGGGTCGGTTGCGGCGCGTTCGCCGTAGCGCCATTCGAGTCCTTCAAAGCAGACTTTGCGGAAGTAAGCCTCGCGCGGGCTGCCGTCGGGAGAGTCGAACTGAGGATATTTTGCCGAGCTCGTCGAATCGAGATGGATATCGACGTTGCACATCTCCATGTAGTGCAGCGTATTGTTGCAGGCCTCGGGGAGCTCTTTGAAGAGCTTCCGCATCTCGTTCGTTGTTTTGAAATAGACCTCGGGGGAATACTTCATCCGGTTCTCATCCATGATGAGCGAACCGGTGCCGATGCAGATCATGGCATCATGGGCGTCGTGATCGGCGCGATTGAGGAAGTGAACGTCGTTCGCGGCGACGAGTTTGAGGTCGAATTCTTTGCTGAATTTCACCATCTGCTTTGTGCAGAGTGCCTGCTCGCTGAACCCGTGATCGTGGATTTCGAGGAAAAAGCGGTCTTTCCCAAAAATATCGACGAACTCTCCGATACTCCTGCGAGCGCTATCGATGTCGCCGTTCTGGATGAACTGATTGACCTCGCCGTTGATGCATCCGCTCATGCAAATGATGCCTTCGGAGTGAGCCGCAAGCGTTTCCTTGTCGATCCGCGGCTTGTAATACATGCCCTCGAGATGACTGATACTCGTGAGCTTCATCAGATTCGCGTAGCCCTCGTTCGTTGCCGAGTGAATCGTGAGGTGAGAGTTGCGCTTCTTCTTTGTCCCGCCGACCGCGACTGGCTCAGCCTTTTTATCGGTTAAAGCGACGCCCGGAGGCGTGAGATAAGCTTCCATCCCGATGATGGGCTTCACGGAAAACTCTTCGTCGTTGCTCTGAGTCCGTTTGCAGGCCTGAAAAAAATCAATCGCCCCGAAAATATTGCCGTGATCTGTCATCGCCACCGCCGGCATCTTGCTGCGCTGGGCCTTTTTGATGAGATCCTTGATTCTCACCGCGCCATCCAAAGTCGAGTATTCGGTATGGAGGTGTAGGTGAATAAAGGGATCAGTCGGCATGGCAGGAAACGGAGTCGGAGAATGGGGGGACTCCATCATAAAGAATGCCGGATTCGGAGCAAGAGCGATGTCGCGAAAAATTTCCCGGTTCTGAAATTGATAGTTTCGAGACGCCGCGAAATTTCGTTATTGCATGAGCTCTGGAACTCCAATGCCAGCAGGGCATTGGCTCTCAAATAGGGTGTGTTTTCTGGAATTCCCGGTAAATAGGGTGAGATGATTCGTTATGAAATGGGTCGGCGGATCGGGGGGGGAGCGGTAAGACGTCTCCTTCCCTTTGTGAGAAGACCCAATTGAAAGAAACAGATCACGATCTACGGGGTCGCTAAGGAATAGCCCTCGCAAAGCGGCAGGATCCGAATCGGCTCACTGTTTACGCGTTCGATGAGGACGAAACGGGACTCTTCGCCGTTGCTTGAATTGATTGAGGGTCAGTCTTTGCCAAAAGTCATCGAGGAGGGAGCGCTCCGTCATGCCGATTTTGTCGAAATCGCCGGGCAGCTCATTGATCGCCTCATATCCGCGATGGAGTTCAATTTGCGCCACCGTCGGCGCGGTGGGGTATTGAGCGGTTTGAGATCACGCCTCCTACTCCGCGCCCTTCCCTATCAGCTCATAGCGATAAACTCCGGTGTAGGCAGGGACGGTGATGGTTCCGTCCTCCTCTTCGATGAGACAATTCGCGGCGGTCTTGAGCTTTTCCTTTTTCAAAACGTTTCCATTTCCGCGGTCGATCACGCAGAGGTAGTCCTCTTCTGCAGTGAATCCGAAATGGGTCAGAATGTGATTTTTGCGAACAATAAAATTCCCGTGTGCGACGCCGGAGTCGCTTGCCCATAGCTGTTTTCGATCATTGATCGAAAAGGCGTGAAGGCGGGCGTTATGCTTTTCACCGACGTTTCCTTCGACGGTGGTGTAGTAAAGAATTCCGTCTTCAAGCGCACAAGAAGCGATGTCGCCATGTGCGAAGGCGGTGAACTCGAAGGAGCGGTGTCGGTTTTGATCGATCACAGAAATGACACGAGTTTGATAGTGGTCATTTCCGTAGAGCCCAAACAGGTTTGCTCCGCTGCTGATGACATCGGTGATAGGAAATTCATCTTCACCGCCGATGACGATGGTTTCAGGGAAAAAAAGAGGACGCTCGCCCGACCAAATCAAGCCGGGTTTGAAGGAGGAAAATTCGACACCGCTCTTTTGCTTTTGCGCCTCAACGGAGGCAGACGGATCGAAATTCAATTGCTTGAGCGAAAATCCCTTGCTGAGTGCTGCCGGCTTCGTATCCGGAGATTCTTTCGTGATGGCGATGGGGACTGTTTCCGCGGGATCATGAGCTGAGATGGCTACTGGAAATCCTGCGAAGAGTAGGAGAGAAAAATAACAAAGTGATTTGAGCATATCGAATTGTTTGGAATGGTGACCTATCAGTAGACACGACTATCACGGGGCAGAAAAGAAGTGGCAGACGCTTAGTCTTCTGTTCTTGACGGTTGCGGGAGTGGTTTCAATCACTTTTTTTACCGGATGTGTCACTCATTGCCCGAAAGAAACGCTCGCGACACCAACCCGGGAGAATTTTGAGCGACTTGCCGTGAGGCTTCCCGGAAAGTCAGAAATTGATTCGCTTTGGCGAACACGTTCTCCCGGAAAACCGATTCTTCTTCTTCATGCGATCAACGGGATCAGCCCGGCCTTGTTGGAATTCGCGCTCGAAATGGAAACGTGGGGCTACCGCGTCTACCTGCCGAGCCTCTACGGGGATCCTATTAAGGGTCAGTCCGCTTATGGTTATGACATGGCGCTCGAGTCGCTTGCTTTCCTAAAAGAGGACGAGCGTTGGAACCTTCACGACAAAGACAATGCCGGTCCCATTCTTGATGAAGTTCTCGCCTGGACCGATTGGGTGAAAGGGAAGGAGCCGGGAAAACCGCTTACCGTAATCGGAAATTGTCTTACCGGGAATTTCCCTCTCGCAGTCCTCGCAGAACCGGGAGTCGAGTTGGCTGTCCTCGCACAGCCTGCGCTGCCGGTTATGAATTATCATGAAATCTTCCTGCGTTTCCCCCAAACAAAACAAAAGCAGCGTGGACTGGGAATTCCAGATGAGACGATGGAACGGCTCGCGGTGGCAATGCGTCAGAATCCGAATAAGCGGGTTGTCGGTTTTCACTTTGTTCATGACCCTCTTGCTCCGATCGCCAAATATGATGCCCTTCACGATTTTCTGGATGGACAGGGGTTAGCGGATCGGTTTGAGGCGGTCGTCTTGAAGCGACCGGAAAGTCGCTATCTTAATTCCCGGCAGCAGTGGGCGAGTGGCTCTGATACCGCGGAACCGTTAAAGCTACTTACCCCTCATTCCACGATTGTGAATCCTGAGTCGTCTCTTGATCAAAAGTGGTTCCGCTCCGAATTGCGTAAAAGACTCACTGCGGTTGGGTTGAAGTAAGGCTTTCATTTTAGATTGGAGGATCGGTATTCATGATATTTAACGCGTTTATGAAATGAATCCTGCCGCTATTTTGAGAATCCCGGAGAGCCCCCGCCGAATATTGTGATTTTGATGCTCCCCTTTCCGAACCGCTCGCGGCTTCCTGATTTGGATTTCCTGAGTGGCCTCAGCACTCTCAAATAGTTAAACCTCTACCAATTCGATGCGCTTGAGGATGACGACAGCCTCGAAGCGAATAATGATCTGATTTACTTGTCCGTCAGAGAGTCTCAGAAACGGTATGAAGTGAGCCGTTTTCGACGTCGTTAGGCACCAGACGGCAACTGAATGGATGAGAAATTCCTATTCAATTTCCTGAGAAAGCGCTCTCAGAGCGGGGCTATTTGAATGGGGAACTGGCAAAACTGACCTTAAAGTGGCCCCGATCGCAGCTACTTTTTGTAAATCTGTTTGACCAAAGCACTGATTGAGCCTATTTGTCCCGCCCGAATTTTCGGGAATTTTTAATTTCTACAATAGCAACGACCATGCGCAAACGGAGAACTACCCAGAAGACCCCTTTGACTCGCCCCCGTAAGAACGGAGCAGCTAAGAATCGCCGACGTCTCGAGCAGCGCAGACGTCTCGTCGCACTTGGCATGGACGAAGGTGTTGTCGAAAGACTCAATTCACGTGAGATTCTCACGCTTCTTAAGCACCCTGTGAAGGTGGCTAAAGCGCACGGAGCCCAGTCCTAGCGGATTGATCCTCACAGATTAGCGGAATTTGCCATCATGCAGATTCCGCACATGAAACGCCCGGTTGATTCATTCACCGGGTTTTTTGTGCCCTTTGTGGAGGCACGAAAGAGCGGGAATCCTAGTGATTGCGAGTTTGGGTTGAGAGTTTATGATCACCCTAGATGCGAAGTATAGCTTTCACGGCTCCCTGTGCGGTTCTGGCGATCATGCTGTGGTTTGTTCGCGCGGAGAGCAAACCTGACCCGAATCCGGTCGTGGGAAATCCTGCGTCTTCTCCGGTGTCGGTCATCCTCATTAGTGTGGACGGGCTCCGTCCTGATGCGATTACGAAGTTGGGTGCGAATGCAGTCCCCCATTTTTATCGTCTGCGCCGCGAAGGAGCTTTCACGGACAATGCCCGCACCGCGAAGGATTACACGGTCACGCTGCCGAATCATACGGGGATGATCACGAGTCGTCTCGTCACGGGCCCGGAGGGTCACAATTGGACCATCAATCGTGATACCGAATTTCCGCCGGACATCACGCTTCATAAGCAGAAGGGAAGCTACCTCGACAGTGTCTTCGCCGGGGCGCATGATTACGGGTTTCGAACCGCCTTGTTTGCCAGTAAATCAAAATTCTCCCTTTTTGATGTCAGCTACGACAGTGTGAACGGGGCCGAAGACCAGGTTGCTCCAGACAATGGGAGGGACAAAATCGATGTTTTTGAATTTAAAAATCGATCTGAAAACATCGTTGATCACCTCGAACGGGCGATGAAGAAGGACGTCTTCGATTTTCTGATGCTTCACATTCGTAATCCGGACACCGCGGGGCATGTTTTTAAATGGAACACAGCGATTCCGTCTCCTTATATGGCTTCGGTTCGAAAGGTTGACGAACTGCTCGGTGATGTCTTCGAGCAAATCGATTCCAATTCCACCTGGAGAGGAAGGACCTACCTCGTCGTGACGGCAGATCACGGCGGCGCTACCGGGGAAAAACAGCACAAAGAGAATGAGAATGCGGAAAATTACACGATTCCTTTTTATGTCTGGGGTCCGGGAATTCCGGCGGGTGCTGACCTCTACGCACTCAATCCCAATACGCGGAAAGATCCCGGGAGCCAGAATCCCGCCCTCGATCAAGTCGGGCAACCGATTCGTAATGCCGGAGCGGGCAATCTGTGTCTCGATCTTCTCGGAATACCTGCTATATCGGGTTCTACCGTCAATTCGAACCAGGACCTGAGTGTCAGAGCCTTAGTTCAGTAATAACCGAGTATGAAGCGCACCGACCTACCTCACATTCTGACGGCTGTCCTCGTGATTGCTATCTCTGCGACGGCGACGGGAAGTGACGATGGCAAGCTCAAGATAATTTCTTCCGTTAACGGAATTGGTGAGCCGCTCGCGACGGGGCTGGATATGCAAAGCTTCAACCCGCCAGAAGGGGAGAAAAATACGCGCATGGCAGGGGAGCTTTTGTCACGCTACGAAGAATTTTTGACGGCTCAGGGAATTAGCGGCGATTGGAGCGCCTCGGATCTTGAGCGATTTTATTCGATCGTCCGAACAGACCTGGGTCATGTGAGCGAGCGTGAGGCAGTGCTCGATGACCGCTACGATGAACTTAAAGATGAGTTCGAGAAGTTGGAGGATCATCTCACCGGTGATGGGGACGACAAGGACGACGGCGGGGAAAAGAAGAAAGACAAGAAAGACGACGGCAAGGTTAAGAAAATCCGAAATCCTCAGGCTGATCTAGCTAACTATCTCCGCCTCAGAAAAGTGGCACGACCGCTTCGCTCTGAACGCAACAATCTCCGCAAATACATCGCGTTCGAAGAACCTCTCTTAGCCAAGCTGGAACGTGCACGCTGTGCTCCGGATAATCCCAAATTGCGATACGAAGCCTGCGACGAAGCCGCGCGGATTCTGTACTCACTGTTTGCTGATCAGATGATGTCTGAGCGCGGGGGCCTCGCTCTTCCTCAGAATAGGCGCCTGAAGATGAACGTTGCGAAACAGTTCATGTTCCGGGCTACCATGAATGCGACGCCTATTCTCAATCAGGCCTCGCAACGAAAGCGGAAGCTATCTCGTTTTGGAGCCGAGAAAGAGGCTTTTAATCTCGCGCACCCTCTCGACTCAAATCGTTTCGTTACCGTCGAGGAGATGGCGAAAATGACTCACGGAGAGGTCGCCGCCCTCGATGTGGCACCAACCAACCCGCAATGGTATTCCCGCCGTTTCATGGAGGAATGCCGTCCTGATACCTGGAGCGAACTGGAACGCTGGCTATCGCGTGAAGTGAGCACTGAGCTCCTCGATAAAAAGAAGTTTCGCAAAAAGCACCCCGACTTTCACTACCACTTGTCCTCAGCTCGGCGGGTTCTCTTGTGGGATGATCTGAAAAGCACCGCGACATCGCCAAAAATCGAAACTGAAGATGTGTTCGGCCAGTCCTGGAAACTCAAATGGGGCGAAGAGGCGGCTACTGAGCCCGTTGCCAACCGGCTCAAATTGTTGCTCGGCGCCAAATACACTGACCTCGTCTACGCTGATGTGAATGGCAGTTCCCACCTCCTCATTCTGCCTTCCGAGCTGCAGCGGAAAATGAATCCTCACAAAACGAATCCTCTTACCAAAGAGGAGTTTGTCAGGACGATGAAGGAGTCGAATTACGACTTTAACATTGAACCCTTTATTCTTTCTCATGGCGTCATTACTGAGTTGAACGCTGAATCAATTCTACGTGGCCTTCCCGAAGAAACGCCCAAACAATTCCAGCCCGAAAAATTCGTGGGGCAAACCTGGATTCGTTTCCGCGAGTCAATGGTCGAAGCGAAACATGATGCCTTCGAGACCGGTGGCCCGGTTTCAAACTACACGCACTTCGCCTCCCGGGACCGCTCGCTTCGTCAGATGATGCTTATCGCTTTCTGGATAGGCGAGGTCGACGTCAAAGAGGACAATTTCAAGTCGGTTACGATTAAGAATTTTAGCGGTCTCCCGGGTCCGAAATATCTGGAGTACTTTCACGACTCTGGATCTGGTCTCGGAGGCGCGGCACGTTCCGGGGAGCTTAATAAGTTCAGTGTTAAGCGCGGTAATGGAGGCTTCATGTGGGTGAGCCCTGAAGGCAGTCTCGTCTTTTCCAACGAATTTCAAATTTACCGGCCTTCCGCTTGGAATCACGTCACATTCGCTGATCACCGCGCGGCGGCAGAGCACATTATGCGACTGACCGGGAGTGAGATCCGCGCTGCCGTGGAGCACTCCTTGCAGCCCGACTTTTATAAGCAGGTGTTAACCTGGAAGCTGATTCGCCGCCGCGATTTGATCGCGAAGACGTTCGGGCTCGCGACTCCCGATGCGAAAGCGGGGCCCGCGCCAACGGTCTCAGTGCCGTTGAGCACGAGAGAGGATCGCATTGCCGCGGCTCGACTTTATTGCATTCCTCTCAGCGAAATTGAAAACGATCTCGCAAGGATGGGATTTATCCCCCTCGAAGCGAAAGAAGCGTCGACTGAGAAACCTTTCCTTGATGTCATCGTAAAAGATGGCGTTCTTCAGGATTATGATGATACCGTGATTACCGGGATCCTTCGCGATGTTCGATATCCCAGTGGATTTGTGAACCGCATCAGTCGATTTGACGATGGGGGAGAGTGGCAATCTCTCCGCCTTGGAATTAAACCAGTAAAATAGTTTGGAAAACGAAGTTGCTCTAACTGATCTCGAAAAGAAGATCAAAAAGCTCGGTACGAAGCGTGGAGTGGAGACACTCTTTCGCAATATCTACCGGGTGCATGTCGAAGTAAGCGCTCTCGCTGATGCGAAAGCCAACTTTCTCATCTCGGTCAACAGCATCATTTTGATTCTAATCGTTTCTCACGGTCAGAAATATATCACCCACAAGGGACTTCTTATCCCCGTGGGAATTGTGATTGCTACTTGCATCGGCTCAATGATTTTTGCTGTGCTCGTTGCCCGCCCGCGGTTTAAGCAGGCGAAACTGGATGACAATATTTCTCCTGAAAAGTGCGGTCTTCTCTTTTTCGGCGGATTCGGGGCGCTGAGCAAAGAGCGGTATATCGAAGGCTTCAGTGAACTCATCACCTCATCAAACCGCCTCTATGAAGCGATGATGGGAGACATTTACGAAATGGGCATCGTCCTTCAGAAAAAATACACGAGGCTCAAGCTGGCGTATGGCTTCCTTCTTTATGGTCTTCCGATCGGGTTAATCACCTTCGTGATCATGGAGTGCATTATTGTTCTGCGATCTTTCGAAGAAGCTGTGCCAATGCCGTAGTAACACGAGGCGATTCGGGTGCTACTTTAAAGGGTAAGGTCCCGTGGTGTTTGGCTGGTTTTCCGAATGAGATCGGCGGATTCGAATTCGCCTCCCGCAAAAGTGGCGGTAATTCGTCTGACGATGGGGGGCTCGCGCGGCTCGCTCGTGCCACCAGCTTTTGCGCGGTCGTTTTGGAGAGGGGCGGTGGTCTTCCTTTCTGCGGTCTGATCATATTTTTTGCGGCGTCGGCTTCTTTTCCCGTATGGAGAGTCTTGTCAGAGCCTCCGGTTGGCGCTACAAATCGGTCATGTTTTTCCGGAAGTGTTTCACTTTGATTTTGGTCTCCCTTGGCGGAGCGCTTTTCGCTGAGGAATCCCGTGCTCCGTGGACAGGCACGGCGGTAATCGGCTCACCGGAGCGACCCCTTCCCTATGCGGCCGAACCGTTCTGGCCGGAGATCACTTTTCAAAAGGGTTGCGACATTGCTCACTTCCCGGAAAGGGAGGTCATTCTTGTGACCGAGCAGGAAGGCAAGATCTGGGTGCTCCCTCATGATATCGACACGCCGAATCCGGAGAAGCGTCTTTTCGCCGATTTCAAAGAAAGCCACGATCCATTCAATTCCGTTTTCAGCCTCTGCTTTCATCCTCAGTATCAGAAGAATCGGGAGGTCTTTGTTTTCTACCGAATCAATTTCCAGGGTGAGAGCGACGGAACCCGGATTTCGCGGTTCACGACTTTTGAGGACCGTTTCGAACTGAATCCTGCCTCGGAGGAGATTCTCTTCACGTTCCGTTCCGGCGGGCACAATGGAGGCCATCTCGGCTTCGGTCCTGACGGGATGCTCTATGTCCTCGCTGGCGACTCGGAAGTGCCCAGTCCTCCCGATCCACTCAAGACGGGCCAGGACATCACTGACTTGCTCTCGAGCGTGCTTCGCATTGACGTTGACCGTCGCGACGAGGGAAAAACTTACGCGATCCCTGAGGATAATCCGTTTCTTGAGGTCCCTGATGCGAGACCGGAGGTCTGGGCCTACGGGCTCCGTAATCCCTGGAAACTTTGCTTTCACCCTGAGACGGGAGATCTCTGGGTCGGGGATGTCGGATGGGAGTTGTGGGAAATGATCTATCGCGTCGAGCGGGGTTCGAACTTCGGGTGGTCTATCGTCGAGGCAGTCCAGCCGATTCTTCCTCATCAGAATCCGGGGCCTTCGTCGATTTCGTCAGCCGCGGTGATGCACCCGCACACCGAGTTCGCGTCCATCACCGGAGGCTATTTTTACGAAGGTGAGCGTCTCCCCGGATTGGATGGCGTTTATCTCTACGGCGATTTCGTAACGGGGCAGCTTTGGGGCATGTGGCACGACGGGAGTGAAGTCGTGAAGAAGGCGTTTCTCGCCGACACGCGGAAGCAGATTGTCTCTTTTGGAAAAGCAGCGAGGGGCGAAGTGATTTTCATCGATTGGCAATTTGACCAGCACCTCCATCGCCTCGTGGAAAATTCGGCGCCGGATCTATCCGGAGACTTTCCTAAATCGCTCAGCGAAACCGGAGTATTCTCTGACACGGAAGGGCAGGTTCCCGCGGCGGGCGTTTATCAATACAAAATCAACGGCTCGATGTGGCATGACGGGGCAAGCGCGAAACGTTGGATAGCGATTCCCGGAGAGGAGACCATCGTCGCAAGAGAGCGGAGTCCTTTTGCGGAAGTTCCCCCAGACACCGTCCTCGCCAAAACGATCAGCCGCGATGCGCTCAATTTGGAGACGCAGCTTCTCCACTACGACGGCACCGCCTGGCAGGGATACAGCTATCGCTGGAACGAGGATCAGACTGACGCCACGCTTGTCTCAGCGGCAGGAGAAACCGCCACCATTGCCGGGAAATCGTGGACTTTTCACAGCCGGGCTGACTGCGTGCGTTGCCACAGTATTGCCTCGGACTATCGGCTTTCATTTCATCCCGGGCAGCTAAATCGGGATGGGCAGATTGAGCGCTTCGAAGCGCTGGGATTGATCAATGACGCCTTCGCCAGCAAACGGGAAAAGCAAGCGTCTGCGCTTGTCTCCGATGTTGAGGCTCCGATTGAATTACGAGCGCGTAGCTGGCTCTCTGCGAACTGCGCGCATTGCCATCGCAATCGTGGGGGAGGATCAGTGACCATCAAAATGGATCTCGAAACGTCGCTCGAGAAGATGGATCTCTTGAATGCGGTTCCTGAGAAAGGTGGCTTTGGAATAGTGGATCCTCTGCTCGTTGCCCCGGGCGAACCGCAGCGCTCAGTTTTGTATTATCGGTCCGTCACGCCCGGCATCGGTCACATGCCGATGATCGGAGCGAAGACGGTCGATCCAACCGGCGTGAGCGTTTTGTATGACTGGATCGCTTCGCTCGAGAAAAAGAAACCCCTCGATTCCGGCGTGGAGGCACCCGGCGTGGACTCGCCCGGCGTGGATTCGCCCGGAACGGAAACGATCGAGGCGGCATTGAGAGCTGTCTATTTGATCAGAGGAGGAGACCTGACGGCCGCTAAAGCAAGCGAACTGATCAAAGCGGGAAAGGCTTCTCCGAATCCGATGATCAGTGGTTTGTTCGAGGGCCTTGAGGGGCAGTGAAGCCGACAGAGTGTCGCGGAATGACATGCAATCCGCTACCTGGCGCGATCGCTATCAGGAAAGGTGGTTTTTCCTCACGTCGACCCGGACCCGCTTCAATCATCCGGCCACCGATCCGAGACAACGAAGAGTCGTTCAAGCTCGGTCACCGAGTCGCGATCTTTCTTGATGACACTTACGAGGAGCGGGTGATGTCTTTCTGCGAAATGGAGACGCATTTCCTGAACCAACGCAGGAATTGAAATCCCTTCGAGCGGTGGTCCAAACCAAAAGGGTTTTGGTAAGATCGCTCCTGTGATTTCCTTCTCATCAAACCGGGAAAACCAATCGAGCTCGGATTCGCGGATCCAGACTCCCTTTCGATGCTCAGGATTCATTGGCTCAGGAAAGTGCGGCGGCTTTTCCTGAGCGGGATGATAAAAAATCTGCCCTTTCACGATAGCGACACTTTGCTCAATTTCAGGAAAGTGCTCGCGACCGAAGGGGAGTTGCTTGCGGGCGAGCTTCTCCCATTTCTTCTCAAAGTTGTCCGTCGCGTTCGGGCCCATGAAATGACTCCCCGACGCGTGCTCCGGTTCATAGTAGAGGTAGTACTTCAGCGCGACTTCGAGATGAGTAGTGATCAGTCCCGAAGGGAGCTTGTTGCGATCAAAAATGAAGTCGAGTTCGCCGAGGGTTCGTTTCCCCTCAAACACTTGTATGCTGTGCCGGAGGTTGTGAATGGGTTCACTTCCACGAAGGAGAGCATCGATGAACGATTCGAAATAATAGCCGACGCGATGCCAGGCATTCGACTCGAGGAATTCTTTTACCGGACTGAGATTCAGGCCGGGCTCAGGCTTAACGAGATCGGTGAGTTCGAGCACGCGCTCGTCGTTGCAAAGCGAGGGGCAGGTTAGGATCCAGTTGAGATCAGCAAGCAGTTGATCACTGTTCACGTCATCAGCGCTCGTTCGCGGAGAAGGTCGAAAGCGGCTCGACTTCACTCTGCCGTGGGCGCTGAAGCCTCTTTCCTGGGAGCGGGAGTTTCGTCCGCTTTCTCTGTTTCCACCTTCGTTTCGGACGACTTCACTACGAAGGGTTTGAACGGCTCGCCGCGTTCGAATTCGGCAAGACGGGTTTTAAAAGATTCCTCTTCGGGGCTCAGCGCGATCGCCTTTTTCATGAACTCGATCGCCTCGCTCTTCTCACCGAGGGCATACTGCACTTGTGCCATGTGATCGTAGATGACACCGTCGAGATTTTCTTCTTTCGTCTGCGCAATGGCCCGCTCCATCTCCCCCTTCGCGGCTTCATAATCGCCTTTTACAAAATGAAACCACCCGAGGCTGTCGGCGATTGCTCCGCTATCAGGATCGAGATCAGCCGCGGTTTTTATGAGTTCGCCAGCTTCATCAACATTGAGCCCGTTCTCGAGCCACATGTAGCCGAGATAGTTGTAGGTCGTCGCCGTGAAACTGCGGTAGCGAACGTCATCCGGCATTTGAGAACGTTCGTTGGCCGCGATCAGCGACATCGTCTTCCGGAAGAGAGTTTCAGCGACTTTCAGATTTCCGGATCTTTCCTCAGCGGCAGCATACTGGAAATAAAATCCTTCATTCATCAAATCGGGACGCTCGTCAGAGGCCTTTACTTCTGCCAGCTTGTATTGAGCGATCGCTTCCTCCCATTTCTTTAAGCCGGCGAGGGCTCTCGCCTTCTGCAAAGGAAACTCGGGCGCTTCGGGAAACTGATAGATGGCCTGATCGACAAACTTAATCGTTGTTTCCGGTTCGGCATTCTCCATCATCATTTCTCCGAGAGCGCGGTATTCCTCGAGAGAACCCTTGGAGATTTCAAACGCTTTTACAAGGTGGGGAACCGCCTCTTTAAATCGTTGGAGGCGCATGTAGACGCCTGCCAGCTTCTTGCGATACCCGGCATTCTCGGGATCAATCTCAACAATCTCGGCTAACGTTGAAATGACTTTTTCCTCATCGCCTTTTCCTCCATACACCGCGGCCAGCTTTTCCCGAAGGGAGAGATTGTCAGGGTTCGCCTCGAGGACCTGAGTGTAGGCATGGATGGCACGGTCAAACTGTGCGGTGGCATGGTAAAAATCCCCGACCCGCTCGGTTGCAGCCCAGTTTGAACCCGCGTGCTGCAGGGCTTTTGCGTAGATGCTGTTGAGCAAATCAGCATCGGTCATCGGAGCCCCGCGCTGCGCGTTCCAAACTTGCCCGGCGATCTTGCCGAGCCTGAGCCAATAGATCGGATCTGAATTGTCGCGTGTCGCGGCTTTCGCAACGACCTCGCGTGCTTCGGTGCGTTTTCCAGAAGCGACGAAGAGCTTCACAAGATGCTCGTAGACCGCCGCCTCGTCGGGAAACTTACTAACCGCATCATTAATGATTTCGAAGGCCCGCTCTTTCCGGGTGATGTCGTTTTGATAGGTCGCAAGGAATTCCGAAAGTGAAATGTAGGCGTAAGGTTGTTCGGGATTCTGCTTCAGGCTTTCTTCGAGCAATTCCTCGGCCTCTTCGGTCTGACCTGATCGAGCGAGGATGTAGGCGGTCTTTCGGGCGAGAAAAAACTGATCAGGCTGATTTTTGAGAACCGCGCGGTAAGCCTTCACCGCATCGAGGGGACGTCCTTTTGCTTCAAGGGATCGTCCTTGTGAATACCGGGCGAGTGCTTCGCTTTTATTTTTCCCCTCCGGTGAAAGCGTCAGCGACTTATTCGGTTCGAAATATTGGTTCACGTAAACCTGCGCATAATCTTCGGCAGTGAGACCGGGGCCGGCATTTACTGAGGCGCAAAAGAACAGACTCGCGCCAATCCCTAAGGCAATTAACGCGGCGATCGAGGCCGAAGAACGAAGGGAGTCGCCGGAAAAGCGCAAAAATCCCAGTCGGTACGCAACAATGCAGCGGTGATCCATCATTCGAGGCCCACCTTGCTGCATTGTATTCATGTTGCCAGGATCAACTATTAGCTCTTATAGCGCAAACGCTTCTTATGGCGGTTTGCCCTACTGCGCTTACTACGCTTGTGCTTGTTGATCTTGGTCTTCCGTTTCTTTTTGAGGGATCCCATGATGAAAAACAGTTGGTTCAAAGACTCTCCGAATCGAATCGCCGATTGGGGGAGGGCCGCGAATATGGTTCAGCCAATGACTTTATTCAAGGGGTATTCGATGATTCCTTCAGCACCCCTCGCCATTAATTCGGGAACCAGCTCACGAACCTGAAGTTCGGTGAGCACGGTTTCGACTGCTACCCAGCCTTCCTGCGCCAATTTAGCAACCGTTGGCTTGCGAAGTGACGGGAGTGTTTGGAGTACGTCTTTGAGGCGATCCTCGGGAAGATTCATCTTCAATCCGACCATGTCCCGGGCGGTCAAAGCTCCCTTCAAAAGAACGGCGATGCGCTCGATTTTGGCGCGTTTCCAGGGATCTTCCCATGATTCTTTTTTCGCGACGAACTGCGGATAGCTCTGCATGATCTCGTCGACGATTCGGAGATTGTTGGCGCGGAGTGAGGAGCCGGTCTCGGTGATATCAACGATCGCATCGACCAGTTCCGGAACTTTCACCTCGGTCGCACCCCAGCTGAATTCGACCTCAGCTTTCACGTTGTTTTTCTCAAGGTAGCGCTCAACGATGCCGACGGCTTCTGCCGCGATCCGTTTACCCTCAAGGTCTTTCACGCTCTGAATCGGAGAATCGTTAGGCACTACGAGGACCCAGCGGGTAGGCTTGGAAGTCGCACGGCTGTATTGAAGATCGCAAACGACATGCACATCGGCTTCGTTTTCGGCAATCCAATCCATTCCCGTGATGCCGCAATCGAGAAAACCATGATCGACGTAGCGACCGATTTCCTGAGCACGAATGATGCGCACCTGGAGTTCCTTATCATCGATCGAGGGGCGATAAGAGCGCGAGGCTCCGTGGATGTTATATCCCGCCTTTTTGAAGAGATCCATCGTCGGCTCAAAAAGGCTCCCTTTCGGCAACCCCACCTTAAGAATGTTGTCTGTAGTTTCAGCCATGTTTGACGCTACATCGCCGCGAATAGGCGATCTGTCACCCGCGTTTTTTCATCATTAACCACGAATGAAATGACCACCAGCCCATGAATAATGTGAAAACAGCGTTTCCAATGACCACTTGATTCGTGGGTCAAATTCGCCAATGATGGCGCGCGACGAGTCAATAAGTGACTCCATTTTTAAGGAACCGAGAATTTTATGAGTGATCTGAATAAAGAAGCCCTGTCCCGCGCCGCTGCTGAAGCCCGCGGCCTCGCCATTGACGCCATCCACGCCTGCAGCTCCGGCCACCTAGGTCTGCCACTTGGCGCCGCTGATGTCGGATCCGTTCTCTTCGGGGACGCAATGCGTTTCAATCCTGACGAACCGAAGTGGCTCAACCGCGACCGTTTCATCCTCTCAGCAGGACACGGAAGCATGTTCATCTACAGCTGGCTTCATCTCGCGGGATACAATCTCTCCCTCGACGAGATTAAAAATTTCCGCCAATTGCACAGTCTCACCCCGGGACACCCCGAGTATGATGAGACCGAAGGTGTCGAAGCGACGACCGGTCCTCTCGGCCAGGGTGTCGGTAATGGAGTTGGATACGCGATGTCCGCTAAAATGGCGGCAGCCAAATACAACACCGACGATCACACGCTTTTCGACCAGACGATCTTCGTTCTCGCCGGTGACGGATGTCTTCAGGAAGGCGTCGCCGCTGAAGCGATTTCCTTCGCCGGTCACTTCGGACTCGATAACCTCGTTCTGATATATGATTCAAATGACGTCACCCTCGACGCCATGGCTGAGGTGACACAGAGCTACAATGCCTGCGATCGCTTCAGATCTTTCGGATGGGACGCCGTTCAAGTCGACGGACATGATCTCGACGCCGTATCGGCTGCGATCAATCACGCGAAAACGAATCGGAACGGCAAGCCGACTTTGATCGAAGCCAAAACCCTCATCGGAAAAGGCATTCCTGAGGTCGCCGGAACCGCTGCCGGTCACGGAGAAGGCGGAGCCAAATTTGCCGAGACCGCTCGTGCGGGTCTCGGACTTCCTGCTGAGACCTTTTTCGTCTCCGACGAGACACGCGCTTTCTTCGCTGATCGCAAAAAGGAGCAGGCCGGTGACTTTGCCCAATGGCAGGACAGCTACGACTCATGGAAAGCGAGCAACCCACAGCTTGCGAGTCAGCTCGAAGACGGTGTCGACGGCAACCTCCCTGAGAACCTTCTCGACCTCATTCCTGAGTTCCCCGCAGACTACAAAAACGCGACACGCGCCGCTGGCGGTGAAGTGATTCAGGCGATCGCTGAAGCGGTTCCCAACTTCATCAGCGGAAGTGCTGACCTTTACGGCTCTACGAAAAACTACATCAAATCGAGCGGCGACTTTTCCAAAGAAGACGCTTCGGGCCGCAACGTCTGGTATGGCATTCGTGAGCACGCGATGGGCGCGATCTGCAACGGAGTCGCCTACGACGGTATCTTCCGCGTCAGCGGAGCAACCTTCGCCGTGTTCGCCGATTACCTTCGTCCCTCGATTCGTCTCGCCGGACTCGCCGGTTTGCCTGTCGGTTACATTTTTACCCACGATTCCGTCGGAGTCGGAGAAGATGGGCCGACTCACCAGCCCGTTGAAACCGTGAGCGGACTCCGTGTCATTCCCAATCTCGATGTGATTCGCCCCGGCGATCCAGAGGAGACTGCGGGTGCCTTTGCCGCAATGATCGAGCGGAAAGACGGTCCTACTGCTCTTTTCCTCACTCGTCAGAGCGTTGCAACACTCAACGAAGTTCCCGTGAAGACTCGTCGTGAAGGCGTTTTTCACGGCGGTTACATTGCGAGGAAGGAGACCGGTGACCTTACCACAATTCTTCTCGCGACCGGAAGTGAGCTTCAGCACGCGATGGAAGCCGCTACCGAGCTCGGAGACGGCGTTCGCGTTGTTTCGATGCCTTGTTTCGAGCGCTTCGAGCGTCAGTCCGATGATTACAAGAAGTCCGTCCTTCCCTGCTCCTGCACGAAGCGCGTCGCGATCGAAGCCGGAGTCAGTGATCTCTGGTGGAAGTATGTCGGCTGCGAAGGCAAAGTCGTCGGCATCGATCGCTTCGGCATCAGCGCACCGGGCGACACCGTCATGGAAGAGCTCGGGATGACGACTGCGAATCTCGTCAGCGTCGTGAAGAGCCTCGGTTGAACCGGCATTCCGGTTGATCGGTGAAATCTTTTTGACCACTCAATCTAAGAAAGCGGAGTCGAGAGGCTCTGCTTTTTTGTGCCTACTCCTGAGCATTTCGCCAATCACGTAGCAGAACGATACTCGTTCCCGAGGCCGTCGGGAGGAGAGCGCTCTTTCGGAATCAAATTGATTCCGCTACCCCGGGGGAGTCTGCCGCGCGCTTCTCTTTTTACTCACCCTGCAATCTCATTTGCAACCCTCGCGGCAACGGGTAGAATTCACGCCTCAACACTGAACGTATTTTTTCTATGAGCGACTCCATCAACAAAATCGTAGTGGCCTACTCTGGCGGCCTTGATACCTCTGTACTCGTGACCTGGTTGCGCGACACTTACCAGGCGGAAATCATCGCCTATTGTGCCGACGTCGGTCAGCAGGAGGAACTTGATGGGCTTGAAGAGAAAGCGCTCTCGACCGGTGCCTCGGTCTGCATCATCGACGATCTTAAAGAGACGTTCGCGAAAGATTACATCTTCCCGATGATCCAGGCTGAAGCGATCTACGAAGGTCAGTATCTTCTCGGCACTTCGATTGCGCGCCCCTGCATTTCCGAAGGCATGGTTCGCGTCGCTCGTGAATACGGTGCCGATGCGATCGCCCACGGCGCGACTGGAAAAGGAAACGACCAGGTTCGATTCGAGCTGTCTGTCGCTTCACTCGCTCCGGACATCGAAATGATTGCCCCCTGGCGTCAGCAGCGCTTCCGCGACGAATTCCCCGGCCGTGCCGAAATGATTCAATACGCAGCGGACCACAACATCCCCGTGCAGGCATCCGCGAAAAAGTCCTACAGCATGGACCGTAACCTCCTTCACATCAGTTTCGAAAGCGGTGTTCTCGAGGATCCCTGGTATGACGCCACCGGCGACGAGGACCGCGACATGTATGTCCTCAGCGTTTCTCCTGAAGAAGCGCCCGACACGCCGGAATACATTCAGTTTCTCTTTGAAAAAGGCAACTGCATCGGTCTCAAGCTCGATGCGATGGACGAGGTTCTCGCCAAGCTCGGTGACGTCACCAAACAGGGTCAAGAAGGTGATTACACCCTCTTGAATCCTTACGGCGTGATGCGCGTTCTCAACTTCCTCGGTGGCAAGCACGGCATCGGCCGGATCGACATGGTTGAAAACCGTTTTGTCGGGATGAAGAGTCGTGGCATTTACGAGACTCCGGGCGGCACGATCCTCATGGATGCGCACCGTCAGATGGAAAGCCTCACCGTTGACCGCGAGGTCATGCATATCCGCGACGGATTGATTCCCAAGTACGCGCAGCTCGTCTACAACGGCTTCTGGTTCGCTCCTGAGCGTGAAGCCCTTCAGACGCTCGTGACTGAGTCACAGAAATCCGTTTCCGGCGAAGTGAGAGTCAAACTCTACAAAGGCAACATGATCACTGCAGGACGTCGTTCCGCGCTCAGCCTCTACAACGAGGACGTCGCAACGATGGAAGGCGGAGCCGAGCACGCTTACAATCAGGATGATGCCTCTGGCTTCATTGCCTTGCATGCGCTTCGTTTGAAGAGCGAGGCAAGTCGACGTTTGGCGGAGAGCTGAAGGCAGCGCGTCGGTCAAAGACCCCGGCTACAAAATTCGCTGTGGGTCGATGACCTCGCTGATCAAACCCGGTTCATTCGTCTGAAATGACCGGAGCTGTCTCTAAATCGGGGTAGTCGAAGGTCGTGGGATTTGAGCTCGTGCCTTCGGATCCAAGCTCTTGAGTCTTACCCTTCTCATTGATCGCAGCGATCCAAGCGGGATCATCCAGGGTGATAACCGCTTTTTGAGAGGATTGCCGAATCACCAATTGATCTCCTTCAATGGAGACTCCCTCGCGAGACAGAGTCCCCTTTTATAAAAGAAAAAGCACCAATGCCAGGTTCGCCACGAGAAACAGAGCAAGGAGGGTTCGTCTCTTTCAGAGGCAATCTTCCTCCGTTCAAGTCCTCAGCTGATCCTTCAAAGGAGATCATGAGGGAAAGAAGAACCAGATGAAGCCTTTTCATGGGGTGGTCGAAAAGAGAGCCGGATCGTTCGCGACGACGAGCGAAAATGGGGAAACGCTCTCTTGCCGCGTCAGGGCGCCCCGTCGCCCCGTCGCGTAACGGCATTCGAGTAGGCTTGGCCGGGTCATGGCCCTCACCTACAGGGATTGAATCCGCGGGACTACTTTCCCCAGGCGCCGCGCTTCGCTTTCTGAGCGGCTCGCTCGAGCTTGTTTAAATAGTCGCGGTGCTTGTGAAAGGAATCGCCTCTCGGAGTGGGAATCGGATTTTCTTTTGAACCGGGGCCTTTCGTGTGGATCCGGGCGAGACCTTCCTCAACGAGATGGTTTCCGAGGTAGCTTCCGTCGGGGAGTTCTACAAATCCGTAGTAGCGCTCGCCGTCATAAACTTCCTCCCACTGCGTGTAGATCGTGAAGGTTTTGCCTTTGAGTTGTGACTCGGTGTAGGCTTTGGCGTCCAGACCTACCTCGACCGCCTCTTGAGGAGAGATGCCGCCCATCTCACTGGCCTGCTCCGCGACACGTCGACGCTGATTTTCGTAACGATCACTGAGGTATTTCTCAGGTGCATCGACAAAGTAGAGACGGAATTCAAATTCACGGCCGCCGGCTTTGAGGAAGAAGCTGTCTCCGTCATTGCGATCATGATTGACGAGTTTGGCGTCGGTGAATTTGTCGTAGCCTCGCACTTTTTCCGCCTTTGTTTCGCCTTTGGGAAATCCGATTTCTTTGAGAACCTCTGTTTTTTGATGAGCCTTCGAAGAGTCGGGGGCTTCGCCCTGAATCTCTCCGCGTTTCCAATAGCCGTATCCTAACACGGCGATAATAAGAATGATGCGGATGATTCCGGATTTGCCTTTCATAGTGAAAATCAGTCTTTCTTCTCTTGCACGGTGGATTTCACATAGAGCTCACGAAGCTGTTTGAAATCGACTTCGGCAGGACTTGAGGACATGAGGTCGGAGCCTTTGTTGTTTTTCGGAAAAGCGATCACCTCGCGAATGCTGTTTTCGCCGCAGGCGAGCATAACGAGTCGGTCGAGACCAAGAGCCATTCCGCCGTGAGGAGGGGCGCCGTATTTGAAGGCACCGAGAATGTGTCCAAAGTTTTCGGCCTGCTCTTCGTCGTTGATTCCGAGGACACGGAACATCTTTGCCTGAAGCTCAGCTTCGTGAATCCGGAGACTTCCGCCACCGAGTTCGTTTCCGTTGAGGATGACATCGTAAGCAGCACCGCGAATTTCACCCCAGCGGGATTCATCGTCGAGCAACTCAAGGTCATCAGCGTGAGGGCGGGTGAAGGGATGGTGAACCGCGTTCCATTTGCTTTCTTCCTCATCAAAATCGAGGAGAGGGAAGTCGATCACCCAGAAGAAATCGAGCTCGTCTTCTTTGCCTTCGTAGAGGTTGCATAGTGTCGCGACTTCAAGACGAAGACGTCCGAGGACATCACAAACAACACCCCATTGGTCACAGCCGAAAAGAACGAGGTCGCCCTCTTCGATGCCTAGCTTCTCAGTAAGCGCCGCTTTTTCTGCATCGCTGAGAAATTTCACGATAGGTGATTTCCACTCGCCGCCTTCCACTTTGATGTAGGCAAGACCACCTGCTCCGGCTTCGCGGGCAAGCTCTTCGAGTCGTTTGATCTGGCCGGTCGTGATTTTGGCAAACCCTTTCGCGTTGATGGCGCGGACCGTTCCGCCTTTGCCGATCGTTCCGGAAAATACTTTGAATCCTGAGTTCGCAAAGTCTTCGGAGAAATCAACGATCTCCATTCCGATGCGGCGCTCCGGCTTGTCACTGCCGTATTTGTCCATCGCTTCCTCGTGCGTGATACGAGGAAAGGGAGTGACGACGTCTGCATCGCGTGACGCTTTGAAGGAACGCGCGAGGAGCGACTCCATCATTTGGTAGATGTCTTCCTGCGTTACGAAGCTTGCCTCGACGTCGACCTGGGTAAATTCAGGCTGACGGTCGGCACGAAGATCTTCGTCGCGGAAACAACGGGCGATCTGAAAATAGCGTTCGACGCCGGCAACCATGAGGAGCTGCTTGTATTGCTGCGGTGCCTGAGGAAGTGCGTAGAATTTTCCGGGACTGAGACGACTCGGAACGAGAAAGTCACGAGCACCTTCCGGTGTCGACTTCGAAAGGATCGGCGTCTCGATTTCGAGGAAACCCTGTTCGTCGAGATCGTCACGGATCGCCTTCGTGATCGTGTGGCGCATCTTCAAGTTCTTCGCCATACGGGGACGGCGAAGATCGAGGTAGCGATACTTCATACGCAGGTCTTCATTGCTCAGCTCTTTGTCGAGTTGGAACGGAAGCACTTCTGCCTTGTTGAGAATCTTGAGGTCGGTCGCCACGATTTCGATTTCACCTGTTTCGATGTTCTTGTTAACGGTCGACTGGCCTTCCACTTCGGGGCGGATTTCAATTTGGCCCGTGATCTGGACGACATCTTCGGCACGGATCGTGTGGCTCAGCGCAGAAGCTTCAGCATTCGACTCGGCACGAAAAACACACTGCGTCACTCCCTCGCGGTCGCGAATATCGAGAAAAATAACGCCGTGATGGTCGCGCACAGTATTGACCCAACCCACGAGAGTTGCCGTCTCGCCGGCATCGGATTTTCGGAGTTCGTTACAGTGGTGGGTTCGGTACATGGCTAATGAGCAGATGGATTTGTTCCTTGATTGACGGAAGGCGGGGAAAATACGTCCAAAAGCTTGCTTCGCAAGGCCCTTTGGAGAAGTGGGGTAGTGGAGAAGTTAGAAGTAAAGAATCGCGAGGGCTTTGCGGTCTATCGAGGGGGTCATTCGAAAATTCTCCGGTGACGACCGCGTCTGCTCTGAGGCGTCCTCTCGAAAACCGCCTCAATATCATTGATATATCCAAGATATTCGTTGATCTAAATTGCTAATGAGTTCATATTTAGGCGTAATTTCTTTCTTTATTACCGCTTTTCTATAATTACTGGAATGGCGGTTCTTTTTCCTGACCAAGAACCGCTACATGGCAGCCAAGACCTCCAGTTCCGCGAAACGAAAGACTGCCAGCCGAAAGAAGGCGAGTCCTAGGGCGACGGCAGCACCCAGAGCAAAACGGGTTTTGGAGGCCGAACCGTATGCGTTTCACGAGGTCACTGCGATTATTTTCGGAGGGCTTTGCCTGATGTTTCTTCTCGCCCTGATTTCATACTCACCGGCGGATTTGCCCTCTTGGGTGCCGTTCAGCAGCCAGGTGGGGCAAAACGGATTGGTGAATAATTTCATTGGGCCGGTGGGAGCGGTCACGGCGGGCTACGCTTATTTTTTCTTCGGAGCAGCGAGTTACCTCATTCCTGCGGTGCTCGGTTGGTGGGCATTTCAGATCTTGAAGGGTGCCCGTCCGTTTCATCTCCGGAATGTGATTTCTTTCATCCTCCTGATTTTCTCCGCGGCCTGTCTTTGTGAATTTCAGCCATGGTTTTTTCAGGATTGGTCTTCGCGCCTCAATCTTCCGCGCAGCGTCGGGGGCTTTTTCGGTTTTGTTCTAGGTCACAAAATCCTCGAGCAGTTTCTTGGCTCGGTGGGTTCGGTCATTGTGATGATGATCGCGTATTCGATCTCGTTGATTATCATCACGGGAATTCATCCGTTTCATTTTGCGGCGATGGTGAGGGAACGATGCGGCGATCTGATGATGGATCTGCGTGAGAACAGAATTCCGGTTTCTGAGGTTATTGAAAAGTTCCGGCCTCCCGCTTCAGCGAGATCGAGGCACCGGGTTAGCGAGAGAGCGAGGGCGGATATACCGGCAAAGGCAGAGAAGGAGCCGGTCGATGAGGCACCCGGTCAGCCGGATTTGTTCACCGAGCCGAGGGCGAAGACGCCCGAGCCCAAGATCATCGACTCGGCACAACGTGCGAACCGTAAGCTGACTCCGGAAGAGGCAGCGGGCTCGCTCTTCGATAAGAAAAAGGACGAAAGTACTGTGCTCGGTGGTGGCAGCGAATTCGAGGGCTACGAATTACCTCCGCTTTCGATTCTCAACTATTGTGAGTTTGAGACCGAGCCGACCGATGAGAATTTGCTGTATGAACAGCAAAATACGATCGTGGACACGCTCAGTACTTTCGGCGTCGACGTCGAGCCCGGAAACATTACCCGTGGACCGACGATTACCCGCTACGAACTCATTCCGGCTCCGGGGCTGCGCGTGAATCGAATCACCTCTCTGGAAGCTGACCTCGCGCGGGCAACCCGGGCCGAGCGCATCAATATCCTTGCGCCGGTTCCCGGGAAAGACACCGTCGGAATCGAGATCGCAAACTCGAACCGAATCCCCGTGGCGCTGCGCGAACTTTTTGAAGACGACGAGTTCCGAAACAGTAAGGCGAAGTTGCCGCTCGCTCTCGGAAAGGACGTGTATGGGAAAACCATCGTCGGTGACCTTGCCGGTATGCCACACCTCCTCGTCGCCGGTGCAACCGGTAGTGGTAAGAGTGTTTGTATCAACAGCATCATTGCGAGCCTCCTTTATCGCTTCACCCCGGATGAGCTTCGATTCATCATGATTGACCCGAAGGTCGTCGAGATGCAGCTCTACAATGACTTGCCTCACATGGTTGTTCCTGTGGTGACCGATCCCAAGAAAGTGCTTCTCGCGTTGCGTTGGGTCATCAATGAGATGGAGCGTCGCTACACGCTTTTCGCCAAAGTCGGAACACGAAATTTTGAAGGCTTCAACGCGATGCGGGCTCGTGATATCGCGGCTAAGGCTGATGCTGCGGCCACCGCCGAAGCAGCTGAAGCGGCTGAGATTGACCTGACGGGGGACGATTCAGAGATCCCCTTCGCAATGGAGCCGGAGCTGGAGGTGGCTCATCACGTGAGAATCAGCGATGATCTGGAGAGCGAGGGTGGTTTTGCTGAAAACGTGCTCTCCGTCGAGATGCCGACCGCTCGCGAAGCATCGCCACCGCTGCCGGCGGAAGAGGCGCTGCCTGACAGCCTTCCTTACATTGTCGTGATCATTGACGAGCTTGCCGACCTCATGCAGACCGCCCCGGCGGATGTTGAGAGTGGCATTGCCCGTATCGCTCAAAAGGCGCGTGCCGCAGGGATTCACCTTATCGTGGCGACGCAGACACCGCGAGCGGAGGTCGTCACCGGAGTGATCAAAGCGAACATCCCATCACGCGTCGCCTTTCAGGTTTCGTCGAAAACGGACAGCCGTATTATTCTCGATTCCAACGGTGCGGAGAATCTGTGTGGTAAAGGTGACATGCTCTATTTGCCGCCGGGAAGTGCGCAGCTGATTCGTGCTCAGGGAGCACTTATTACAGATCAGGAAGCTCAGGATCTCGTCGATGCCTGTGCTTCGCAGGGAACCCCAAATTATGAAAGCGAAGCTCATGCCGCGATTGAATCCGGTAGCATGGATGATGGTGCCGACGAGATCTCTGATGCCGACGAAGAGGTTCTCGAGAAGTGCCTCGAGGTGATTTATTCGGAGAAAAAGGCATCGACTTCGCTGCTTCAGCGACGCCTCAGGCTGGGCTATACCCGAGCGGCAAGGATGATTGATATCCTCGAAAGTCGTGGCATTATCGGCCGTGGTGATGGCGCAAAACCGAGGGAAATACTGGTCGATCTTTCGGATGACTTTGCTTAATCTTCGGCTGATGCTTGAGTAAGCAGTCACTGCATAATCTGTATGCGAGATCCCGGAATCTGATGATTCTATTAGTAAATCCCGGGATTATTCGCCGCCACCTATGGCAACAATCGGACAGGAACTAGGCAATACGCGTCGTGAAAAAGGCTTATCAGTCGGTGAGGTAGCCCACGAAACGCGCATCGATACGAGGACACTTAGCAGGATCGAGGCGGATGACTTTTCGATGTTTCCGAATCTTGCCTCCGCCAAAAGTTTCATTCGAAACTACAGCGAATATCTTGAAGTCGATCTCAGCGATTTCCTCGAGAGCCTGAGCACTTCCGATACGATTCGTTTCTCTGACAATGCGGTCATGGGGGAGATGAAAGATACGATTAAAAAGGACCGCCTTTTTTGTAGGGGGAGGCAACCGCTCTTTTCACGTCGCCGATTTGGGAAGCCCGGTGGCGCGCCCGTCTTTCTGAACTTTATTCTCGCGGTCTTGATCGCCGCACTCGTGATTTTCTACTTTCTCGGTTACAACGCTTCCACGATCGACGAAGCCAACTCCGGCACCACCAATGGCTTAAAGAGAGCGAAACCGCTTGGGCACGAGGAAGGTTCCGCCGCGGTTCCCGAATCCGGGGGTGGACTCAGAGGAGAAGAGATCGCCCCTTCTTTCGAACCCGTGACCTCCGGCGATGCCGAGAAGAGGCAGGATGGCGATGGCGATGGCGATGGCGAACTGCCTGCGTTGAAGCGTCCCCAAGTCGAGCCCAGGGCGGAACTTCGCCCCGAAGGAGCCGATCCCGCAGCGATTCCCAAACCGAGGGCGGAACTTCGCCCCGAAGGAACCGATCCCGCAGCGATTCCCAAGCCGAGGCCGAAATCAGGACCCGTCGTGGAGACGCGGTCGAGAGGGACGGGGAATTAATTTTTTGTTGGGTGGCGCTCTGTGGATACGACCGGACCAGCCCTGGTTTTCCGAAGTATGGCAAGGCATGCCGAGCGATCGCTTTCGGATACGCCTTTCTATTCTTTCCGATCGCGTCGCATGGGAAAGGGGCTTTGTTAGGCTGCTACGGCAGCACCGGGCGTAAACTTTGCCGCGCAAGATTGCGTTCATCGCGTCCTAAGATTCCGTCACCGTTGGCGTCGAAGCGGGCGATCGCCTGATCCCGGAGTTTTCCGAAAACGGCCAGCTTGTCTGGCCCGACAATGTGCCCTCCCGCTTTCCAGACGAGGTGTTCGCGTTGGGCAGCTCCCAGTTTTTTCATGGCGGCAGCGGCTTGTTTCCGGTTCCCCTCGGCAATCACAAAGAGATCGATACTGCCCATTTCATCAAGGGACTCGAGCCCCCAACGGACACGAACCGGCGGGACGACAGGGTTGTCGCTCGACTCGGCGGAATTGTCCCAGGCCACCCTCGCTTCGAGCCGGGTTCCTGCGGGCAGCAATACTTCTTCTTTAAAACGATACTCTTCCTGCCAATCCATGTCCCATTCGGGAATGTTGAGCAGAACGATGGAGTCACCGCTGGGAAGATGGGCCGTCATCGAGAGCGATTTCCCCCGGTAATGCGAGTGAGGTTGGGCGCCGAAAGCCCGCACTGCGACAGGCAGTTCGAAAGAATCGGTGATGACGGTTTCCTTCGCTCCGGGGGCGAGGGGTGCGGACCGGGACATAGGTAACACATTGACCGGGGACGTTGGTAACACTTTTTGCGAATATAGTTCGGTTAGGATTCGGCGCAAGCTCTCATCTCGTGACGCTCGGCGTAGGCCGTAGGCCGAAG